>JACCDZ010487303.1_pt1 | contig 60043 bp, 75 predicted proteins | sample 7449551 | NCBI WGS metagenome assembly JACCDZ01 (sample SAMN15323452, study PRJNA562643) | freshwater metagenome | isolation source: river surface water | place: USA:Blue River Watershed | collected 2017-08-18 | reverse complement strand
TGCTCAGTTTCTTCCTGCTCAGTTTCTTCCTGCTCAGTTTCTTCCTGCTCAGTTTCTTCCTGCTCAGTTTCTTCCTGCTCAGTTTCTTCCTGCTCAGTTTCTTCCTGCTCAGTTTCTTCCTCGTCCAGAAGCTCACCTAACTCTTTGTCCAAATCAGACACAGGGTCTTCTTTGTCTTCAGTCAGGGTTTCGTCTTCCAGCACTTCACCTTCTGGATCGTGTTCTTCCAGATCGTCTTCGCCAGAGGTTTGGTTATCGTCAGTCAAGGTTTCATCCTCGTCCACGCCATCTCCTTGACCCTCGAACTCGTCCATGGACAGAGACTCTTGCTCTGAATCCAGTTCACTGTCGTCTGCCTTCACCGGAGCGCCACCAACTTTGATGTAGTTGATTTTAACCAACCCGTCAATGTAAGTTTGAGGCAGACCATCTGTAGGTCCATAAGGGTCATCACGCACAAAGTCCTTCTTCAACTCTGCGCAGTGGAATTTACGGTTAGCTGTGTAGTTGTTCTGCTGTGGCATATTGAGCTCCAAATTAGCAGGATCAGGTTAATGTTCCCTAATAGGTAGATAAAACGAACTAGGGTGTATATGAGACTGATAGCAAAAAGCCCTCAATTAAGAGGGCTCCTTGTGCTTAGATCAACCTGGATTAGTTGATTTTCAGCATGGCAACTGCTTTAGAGTTGTGAACCAGCAGACCGATCTGTTCGAAGATCGAGAAACCGATTGCACGGGCAGCTGGGTTATCAGCTGACAGTACAGTCAGAGGCTGTGATTCAACCAGCGTACCTGTAAACTCTGGCTCACCCACGAAGTAGATTTCACTCTTCGGCACTTCGCTTGAAGTGTTGATGGTTGCGCCATACAGGGTACCGATGTGACCCACGGCCAGCAAAGTTTTACTGGTTTCGAAATCGATGTAGAAATCTTTGTTGATCTTACGCAGAACGGTGTTGTGCACAGGGTTCATAAAGATGTTTGCTACACGGATGTCACCGTGAGATTCGATCAGACCCATCGCGTCACTGAAGTGTTCGATGGTCAGGTTTGCTTTCGCTACCACGATCGGCTGGTTAGGTGCTTTCGCGCTGTTACAGATTTTGCTCAGCAGTTTGAAGATCTTTTGGTCTTCAACGCGGATGATTTCAGACTTGGTCTTAGTCTTCACGCGATCCTGTAAGTCGTAACGGCGCTGCTTGATTTGAGTCAGTGGGATCTCAACCAAGGTGGCGATTTCAAATAAAGGTACGAATACGCGCTCACCCTTCACCACTACTTTAACGTCTTCACCTTCTTCACCTACTACGAAAGCAGGGGTCAGAGGATCTTTATCGTAGTAAGGCAGAGCGCCATCGGCCAGCGGGTCAACGCTGAAAGCACGGCGACCAACTGATTGGTAGTCACGCATTTCGCGCAGAGGGCGGTTCATCGATGCAGCCAGAGTAGCGCGTCCGGCAGCGGTGCGCATCTGCTTAGCAATCAGCATACGTTTTTGTGCAACTGTCATAGCCATGTTGGTCTACTCCCTAATTAATACTGCAGAGTGACAATTTTATCGGCATTACCCGAATTGCCAACTAACACCTTCGCAAATGCCGTAGCATCTGTAGGCTTAACTTTGGTCAACAGACCTGGCTGGTCATCAGAGATGTACAGCACATCGCCAGCTACCAGATCAGCTTCTACCACCTGGTCGGTATCAGCTACACCACCACCCAGAGACAATGGGACTTGACCTGATGCATACGCCGGTACGTTCTCGAAGCTGTAACCAGCTGCGTCGTTAACGATAAAGCCTGCGAATTGAGCGTCTGCTGAAGTAGCCAATTGAACACCATTAGCGCCCTCAACGGCCAAGCGGCCAGCCTTCAGACCCTGTACAGTTGCGTTGGCGCGAAATGCTTCCAGATCCAAATCAAGGACTGAAGCTGGCAGTGTGAAGAACGATACTACACAGCCGAAATCGAATTTACGATTAAACATGGATTAATCTCCCGTTAACTTTTGAAGTCCCACAGATCAGCTGGTACAGCTGATTTCTTGTGAGCGGTTTTTGACAAAGTAGCCTTGAGGGCAGCCTTCTTCTTCTTCGCGTCAACAACGTCTGGAACAAAGTCATCTTCGTCGATTTCGTCAAGGGCTGGGTTGTCAGAAAAATCGACTAAGGCACCGTCCAGAGTACCCGCAGGGGCAAACTCTTCGTCCAGCTGATCAGTCTCTTCTTCTTCTTCCATCAGGGCATCCAGTTCAGCGCCAGCGTCCAGTTCTTCTTCCTGCTCTACGGCTGGAAGATCGACGTCTGTTTCTGGCAATTCGTCATCGCCTGCTTCTGTGCCAGCAGGAAGGTCAACTTCCTCTTCTTGCTCAACAGGGACTTCTTCTTGCTCCGGAATGACTTCATCCTGGATCTCCGGATTATCTTCGGCTTCCACGGCAGCGTCGTCTTGTTCAGGAACGAATTCCTGATGAAGGTCAGCTGGGTCGTCAGATGCACTGAAGTCTTCCAGAGGAATTTCTTCTGTTGGCTCAGCATCGATCAGGCTTTGTTCCATATCGACCAGATCAGCACTGATTGCTTGATTCAGAAGATTGGCTTTAACTTCGGCCTGAGTGATGGCACCCAACAGAGTATCGTATGCTTCAGTAGCCATAGCTACTATACCCTTGCGACCTTTGGTAGCGGGCTTGGCTGCAACAGTGAATGCTGACTTAGCTGAAGCGAGAGCATTCTGCACATTAGCTTGTGCTCCCTTTAATGCTTCAACTGTGTCATATTCGCCATTGGCAAATTTGCCTGCAATCAAGGTCAGGGATGCATCGATTCGCTTCATGCTTGCTAAAATCTTTGCACTCATTTGATGGCTCCATAATGATTAAAATAACCGCTTATCAGTGCCCTGCGGGGGATAATAAGTGGAAACTAGATAATAAAACGAGAAAGGGGGAATCAAAGGTGGATCGTAGTGGGAGGTATCAAATGGGCATAAAAAATCCCCAGCTCATTCCATTCGGGCGGTTTGAGTGGGGCAAAACTGTTGCGCTAGATTGGGACAAGGAATCAGAGTGAATAAGCTACCTTGCGGTTGTACTCAAACAGATTACCTTCTCCTGTTTCTACGAAAACGGTGTCTTCACCATCGGGCAGAGCAGAAAGGCTTTGTAACCACTCCTCAGTAACCAGATGGAAGGGTTGGGTAATTGTCTTACCCGAACCAACAGGCTCAGCGGCCACCGGAGCAGGGGTAGGTGCCACAGTAGTTGTTCGGCCAGAGTCCTTAGATTTCTGCCATAGCTCACGGAGGATACCCTCGCCTTTATTCTCGGGGTAAGCATACACGTCAACTGACTTAGAAGCAGTCCATGAACCCCAATCATCGAACTCCACGTCATAGGACATGGATACCCCTGGAAGCTTATACTTGTCAAGGAGCTCTTTCAGTGAAACCAGTGAGGTAACCTTCTTCATGATAGGGTTACGCAATTCGACAGGGACAAATAAGTCGCCTTCGTCGTGTACCAGTGCCCAGCAGTTGATGTAATCTGTGTGGGTACCGAGTAGGACTTGGTCGATTGTTTTATCTACTTTCTGGAAAGCCATCAGTGCACCACCGTCAGATTGTGTTTATTTATCAATGAGACTTTCATCTGCAGTGAGCGATCAAACTCTTGCACGACTTTGGTATCATCGTCATCTGATACGATTACCACTCGGACGTTACCGTTCTTACAGGACTCCAGATCGGCCACCAACTCATCTGTCAACTGTGACTCTTTCAATGACACTACACGGGTGTAATAATCACTGAACAGGTAAGTACCGAACCACCGTGAGCAGTTATTATCACGGATGAAGTTGAACAGGCGCAGTAAGAAGAATTTGATGATCTCGGCACCCGCACCTTGGATAGGCAAGTTCTTCGCTTGGCGCTCGCCCTTGGCTTGGATGTTCCATTGATCTGACTTGATGGCCTCGATGTACAGTACCCGCTTGATAAATGTCATAACGGAACCGGACTTCTTAGCATCACGGATAATCTGCTTATCGTAAGCCGAGAATACTGGCAAGGACTTGAAGAATGAATTGTACAGATGCTTGGCGTGAGCCTCAGTACATCCTGGGACTACCTCAAGGAACAATCTCCACCCCGCACCATAGACCAGCGCCAGACCAGATACCTTACCTACGCCCCTGAATTCTTCTTTGTATAACTTCGGGTTCTCGAAGAATGCCTTCTTTGACTCCTCGAAGCCGAAGAATGCTGCCGTGTTAGCAGAGTGGAAATCCCCCGCCGGTGGAAAGGCCTTAGGTGGAGCAGAAGCCTCCAACATTGCCTTTACTAAGGGTTTCAAATCCATGCTTAAGCCGCCGTGTTATCGATCATTTGGTTGAGGCGTGAGAAGAACTGCTTTGTTTCAGAGTTCATCTTATTGATCAGATCACGTGGCAAATCGTTTGAACGGATGATGTTAGTCAGGCGTGCGGCCAGATCAGACTCCAGTGCTGACATGTTACGATCCAGTTTCTTATTGCGATGTTGCGCCATTTTATGCTCCCACATTTCCGGTTAAGAATTTTCAGAATTTGTACCATAGACATAGGAAGGTGTCAGGTAAGATTCAATACTAATTAAAATGGAGGCCGTAGCCTCCATCTATTAAACTGCGACCTCGATGCCCCCTATATACGGGGCATGCACCTGAAAGGCCTCCCGTTTGGTGGCCGCTCTAGGAACGATCACCTCTACTTCTGTGTCAGGTTCCAAGGTAAGCACATGGCCTTGGATTGCACCGGAGAAGGCTGGATCGACACTCAGGTAACTTTCCTCTATGAACTCAACGTAGGAGTTGCCTTCTTCGTCTGGCTCATCTGAGACAAGGCCAGCCACGATAGTCTTCTGACCTTTGCTGTTGATGTAATGCAATCCTAACTCAAAAGTCAGATGCTCACAATCCTCAGTCTCGTCACGGGATACATTACCGCAGCGTGAGCATACGATAGACGAAGATACGCAGCCCATAGATAAATAGCGAACCTCACCAGATTCTACCATAGCTGCCCACTTCGGATCCTTACGCTTGCTCGTGGCAATCAGGATATCCACGTAATAGCAGAAGCCATCCTTGATGCCCTCGACTGGTAGCTTACGTAACAGAACATCGATGATCACCCCGTGGGAGTGAGAAGGTTCCTGTTTATGGTCGATATAGTTGTGTGCGCCGATGAAGGTCTTGTAATACTTTTCAATGATCTCATTTGAGAATGCATTGCCGTTATTGTTGACCAAATGTGCGGCAGCCTGTGGCACCGTGAAGCCGTCCTCCGCTAAAGGAAGGGAGCAGAGCGCGGTAGCCTGAGTAAAGACCCAGTCATTCGAATTAAAGACCAGTCGAGCGTCATCCTTTGATGCAGGGCGAGAGGCCGAAGCTTTAATCATATTTGGTGGTGATGGTTCACCCTTTGGCTGAGTTCGATTAGTTGTGTCCTTACGGTCCAACTTATAACGATCCTCGCGATCTGACTCATGGCGAACCAAATCAGGCCGTGGGGTACCAGCGGCAGTTGTGTCACCATTCAATGATGAAAATAATTTCATCTTATTGCTCCTGTTCAGTTGCTTCCAAGGCCGACAACAGTTCTGGTGGAACCGGAAGGGCTAAGGCCTCGAGTAATTTAACTTTGAGGGCAGGGGATTCAGATAGCATATCAGCAAGGTTAGAGAACGCTGATGATATTGCATCCTGAACAGACTCATCCAGAATTGTACCCTTCTCTCGTACGAGTTTCTGTTTAATGTCTTCCGCCTCAAGACCCATTGATTCGTAGAGCAATTCAACAGGGAGCTTGTTGCTAAGTACCAGATCCACCAGCTGGGCGAAGTCCTCAGAACTACGAGCCAGAGATAGCTTATCGAACTTAACAGATGGATAAAGAGGTACTGTATTCCCCCAGTCATCCACTGTGATGAAGCCATTCTTGATCGCCAGAGGGATAAAAATCTGGTTCTCAATAAACGCCTTCAGTCTGTTACGAAACTCAATGTATTCGTGAGATAACAACTCGACCTTGAGGAAGCCGGAGCCATAAGTACCACCCTCGGTAATAAGCTCTTCTGGCATACCTGTAGTAGACATGATCTCTTTGTTAGTACGCTCTATTGTTGCATCAAGGTCAATCAAATCCTTAACATCGAGTGACAGTTCCTCTATGTTCACCTCGAAGTTGACAGCCAGCGCCGAACCCTGTGGTGCTTCAGCCATTTCTGCTAAGGACGAGTTCAATACAGCCAACTGAGACTCAGACGCATTCGGAGCCGAGATAAGTCTATCAATCTTAGATGACATACCCACCAGCTCATTGTTATGTTTGATAGCCGCCATGTTGACGATAGCTGACTCCAAACAGGCCTCGATGATTGGTTTAGAGGTGGAGATCTCTGTCATGTATACGCCGTCTTCACCATAGGGGTCGGAATCGATTGTGATCTTACCCTCAGACCCGCCAGCCAGAGATAACTTAACTAAGCCCTTGGAGTAGCCGAGCTTCACCAATGGATGGCTATTTAACTCAGCCTCTGTTTTCAAATTTGTGGCGTTCTGATCACCCCAATTCTTAATGCCCACTGGGATAGGGAGATCATAGGTGTAATAATCTATATCCTCGTTAACACTAGCGCCCTTCAAATCCAACGGGTGGATAGATCGGTAATGCTTAACGCCTTTATACTCGTTATTTACCTGTAACAGGTAATGAACTAAGACTGATTTCTTCTCAGCCCATGTCACTGAAGAAGGATCACGGTTGTATTCACTGTTGATCTTGTTGATACGCTCAAGGTCTTCTTGAGAGATCTCTGGCAAAGTAAGCTTACTTAGATCACCGTCCATTAAGGTGTCTTTGTCAAAATGGAAATCATCCTCAACCCGACCCAGACCACGGCCTACCGTCCAGAAGTTACGGATAATGTCTTCTAAGTTCTCTTTGAACTTCTCGCTGGACACTAGCTTGTCAAAGTAAGCATGGATGTAATCTTGTACGATGTCGATCTCATGCTTAGGCTTTTGGATCCGCATAGTGGACAAGGGGAGCTTGGTGTGTAAGCTCACGATCCGGCTGATCAGTGGGTTAAAGGTGGCCAGATAGAATGAAATTTTCTGCCGCTGGGCTGTAGTGAGCCGAGCAACAGTAATGGCGCCTTCGATGATTTGTTCAATAAGAATTTCAGCTTCCTGAAGGTCACTGAGACGCTTATCATCTATATCAATAACGTCTGAACCCTCCAGCACTTGCAGGGCAGAGTCTATTGATGCCGCCGTTGCATTCTTGGCGAAGGTTCTAACTAAGTAGCTGGAAGCTATGGTCGATTTGGAACCAGACCCCGCTAAGCTCTTAACTGAAGTAGATTGTGGTTTCATCGCTTTCTCACTTGGCCTAAGCGCCGTACGTTATTGGAGCTAGAGATAGTTCGTGTACCTGCGCTCTTTTTGGTAATCAATTGCGAACCAGATGACGGCTTGCTAGGGGCAGGGGAGCTTGCTCTCATTAACCTCGTCCGATAAGACTCAGGGGTAGAGTCGATAGAACTGTGTGCCTGCCATATAGCCCTTAAAACCGCATCGAACTGGTCGTCATGGACATCTTTGTCCTCTACTTTGATTAAACCCTCTCTATTGACTGTCTCCTTCAGCCGGAAAAGTTCCTCAATAAAGTCAGGCTTGTTAGGGAAGGTCAATCTACCTTCCATAAGTAGTTGCCGGAACAGCTTTGCTTGGTCAGAGTTCAACTGTTGAGTGGCCGGAGACTTTTCTATGTTCCTGATGCCAGCCTTATGGATAAGCTGAGTAAATATGTCACCAGCCCATTGGTCGAACTGGCCAGCTTCAATATTGAACGCAGTGTGTACGGCCTTCAGGTGGGCTATAATGTCGTCAAGGTCAAGGACTTTCCCTGGTTCTGGTTGCAGATACCCTATGTAGTCAATGACGATACAGTTACGTGCAGTCTTATGCTCGTCTATCTCCCACTTACCGTCGATGTATTGCATCTCTATAGGTCTGTTGGGCTCATAGTGCGCCACGGCAAATGCAGTACCATCGTTACCCACACCGAAGTCGATACCCAGAAAATACACGTTACGTGGATTGTACCGACCAATTAGTGTATTAGGGATTGCTGCGTTGATTGCGGCGTACACATAATTAGAGATAGGGTCGAGCCAGTCACCCGTTGACTTAACGAATTTTGCTAAATATTCCTGGTCATAAGACCTGGATGACTTACGATAGAATGCCTTAAGGATCTCAGATGAAATCTTATGGTTAACCCAATGGGATGGTACGTTAATAACCAATGAGGTTGTAGGTTGACCCTTCTCTTTCATGGCCGCCTGATAGATGTTATACAACAGGCCGCGCTCACCATTTGGAGATGAGATGAAGAAGTTCTTACCCGCAGGACGCCCATCGGATTCTACGAAACCTGACGTTGATGGAGTCAAGGCTTCAAATACCAATTGGTCTAGTGGGTTCTTCTTGGATGAGACATCGGCGTCCAGATAGTGGGCGATCTCATCCGAGATGGTAACAATGTTCGATGAACCCCGAACGTTAGGGTTGGCCGCGAACGTGGAGATAAGGATATCACCTTTGTTCGAGAACAGTCGTTTAATCTGTGGGTCTTTAGAATTCAGCACCCGCTTAGACTTCAGGAATAACTGGCCGTTGGTAGGATCCTTAACCAAATGCTTCTTGAAGAAGGGAGAGCGGTAGACCATCTTTGTAATCGTACGGAACTGACGGTCTGCACCATCACGGTTGTTCGATACGATAGCTACACCGATCTCGTCATCTTCTAACATATTGAAGTGACGGTGCGGGTTATCCAGCAGCAGGATCAGGTAGATTGTGTAAAGTGTAATGATAGACGACATGGTTGTTTTAGTACCGCGTCGACCGATTACGAATGCAATTTCAATGAAGACCTGATCCGGCTCTAACTTATTGATGTTAATCCGGTTAGCCTTGTACAAATAGTCGAGGAACTGTACTTCAGTAAATACGTGAAGTACCTTCTCGTTGAACTTGTCACCAATGGGGATAGCGTTATCTTCTAAGCTGTCCGACAAGGGGATATTGTAGAACAGCTTGAAGATAAAGATCTGAGCCGGAAGCAGGTCAATGCCTAGCTCATCTTTTGCGAAGGCTAGGATGTCCTTACGTGCGATTTCCAGTGAGTCCAGAGTACTCGCTATGCGATCGGCTAGATTAAGAGCCATTTACTATCTACTCCGAGACTTCCGCATCTACAATAGTCAGATCACGGCCAGAGCGAACATCTCGGAAGATGGCAGTCAGTGGGTTATCCAATGTATCGAGCTTCTGGAAGTTAACTCCGCGTAAGCGCTTGTTGGCCTCCTCCTCGAACCCGACCATCTTCTGAGCCAGCTTGTGGACATAGTTGGCAATTTGGGTATCAGGGATACCGACTTCCTTCATTGCCTCAGTCGTAGCTGTGATCACCCACTCCAATGCTTTCTGGATTTTAGGGTGGGACAGATCGACTTCCTCTTTGGCTTCCATATCGCGCTTACGATACATGGCAGACTCAATGCTGCTGATGACGCCAAGGAGGTTGTTGATTTCCCGTGAACGATCCGGCACTTTGTTCTCACCGTCAGTACGTAACTGAGCAGTGAGGAATGGCACCAAGGCCAGCCGAGCATCCAGAAGCAGATCGACCTTGTCCGCGAACTTGGTAGAATCTGCTTCTGTCAATGAGCGTAAGCTTTGGTTTAATGCAGCAGCAGATTGATCAAAGTTCGTGATTAAATCTAAGCCCTTTACGTTCATTTGTTGTCCTTAATGCTCTTTGCCAGAATTTTGATCTTGTTCAGACGTGCCGTAGAGCAGCCTGCTCGCTGGATGATCTCTACACTACGAGCAGGATCACGGGAACCCGCGATCTTCTTGGCCAGTGTGAGGTTGTCCCACGCCAGAATCGAAGTGGCATCCGAAGGGGCAGCAGAGGCCAGCGGTTTATAACAGGCGTCCTGAAGCGCTTTGTAGAGGCTACCGAAGGATTCCAATCGACCACGGAATACTGAGCTCAGGGTGTTGATAGCCTCCTGATTAAATTCAGTGATGGCCGGAGTAGACTTATACAGCAGACAATCCCCAGACTTGTGGAGGTGGATAGAATCCATCTTGTCTTCAGGCACGAAGTGAATCTTAATGCCATTAGGTACTACGTCACGGAAATTATCACCTGAGATATAACCTTGAGCCAGAGCGTTGATGAACATGTTGAATGTGTCATCACTTTCATAGTCGGCCTTAACATCGAAGCCCACGGAGTGGGACAGCATAGTCAACTTGGCCTCAGTTACACCCTTGTTGAGGTGAGTCAACAGGTCAGGCTTGGTAGAAAGCTTACGTACGATAGCATCGCACTTCTGCTTTGTAGACAAGGTGACAGGTGTGCTTTCAACCGGAGCGACGTACTCAAGGTCCAGATCGCCTAAGTCTAAATTACCCAGTGCAATCTCTGCATCTGAGTCAAGGAGTTCCTCAGGAAGCCCCATGCCCAGCGACAGATCCTCATCTGGTGTGTCGAAAGTAAAATCTGATGCATTCATAATTATCGAACCCGTTGGATGCTTAAAGTGTTGCCATTCTTAGTCAGTGACCACAACGGCTTGTCTGTTACGTTGATCAGGTCGTTTTCGTCAATGTCTTCTGCATACTGGATGTCATAGATGTTTGAATCCGATGCTTTAAGCATGCGAACAGCCTGCCGAGCAGTGATGTCTCGACCCAACGTAATCTGATACTCTTTATCAGAAACCTGATGGACTTTCTTAGCTACGCGCTTAATGCCTGCAGTGGCCAGAGCCGCAGCTAAATCCATCTGTTTGATTCTACCGGTGGATACTACATCCTGAAGCACCGAGTCAAAATGTTGATTTTGGCCTAAGCCGTAAGATTGAAGGTCCATAGTTGAGTCCGTATCAATTTGCAATTTTTTGTTACAGTGCTGCTGTTTAAAACCCGACCGGAACAGGACTAGGACAGGTAGAAGGTAAAATCCGAGTTATTCGTTTGAAGATCAGTCGGAGTTGGATTGATCACTAACGTTGGCTTACCATTCAGGAAATCAGTTAGTTTCAGGCGCTTAGAGATAAGGCAGCGTGACGGCCAGAGGTTATCTCTCTTACGAGTAAACTGGATTACGTAGAATGCCGTCACCGATACCCGTGTCTTAGGGTCTGCTGAGACTCGATTGTAGATTGTGTAAGTCCGGACATGCTTATATCCAACATGGGCTGGAACTCTCATACCGTACAAGGGGAGTTGATAATCCTCAGGGTACGGGCGAGGGGAGATAATAAATACGTTCTCTGCGCTTACAGAGTTGGCTAACAGGTTCACATGTTTATAGAACATGAGCGGGTCTGGCTCATAGCCAAGGTGACCAATAAAGGTGCCGCAGGTCTGGCAGATAGACTTATCGGTCTTCAAATGGGCGCAGACCTCAGACCCAGAGGAAATTATATCCACTGTGCGGTGAGTGTTGTAAGCTAAATTGATAACGATGTTGTCGCACTCTAGGTTCTGACCCATTACGTGCTCAACAATAGATTTAACTGGGGAGGGTTGTTTCTTAGGAAATAAGGAGTTCTGATTCATCAAAATAACTCGTTGTGGCTAAGGTATTATACCATAGAGGTCACAACGAGTTTGTAAGGTAAGAATCCCTGAATGAGAGCCAGAGAGGGTCAAGGCGAGGGTCACCATGGGTTTGGAAGTATCTGCATGTACTTTGACCAGAGTAATATACCCCGAATAATTGTTTAACTAAGGGTTCTAATCTAGCTGCCAATGTTGTGGGGATATAATTCTCCCACCCCTCAATTGTTAAAATAAGGTCATAGACCTCATCTAGTCTATTAAAATAAGGTAACATGTAATTGAGGTTAGATCTTTGTTTAGCCACTAACCACGGTCTATTTGTTTTAGACTTCATTGTTTCTGATTTACGTGATTTTACTACTGGTGTGTTACCTTTTGCCATGTTTAGTGAGTGAGCAACCCTAGATTCTTTTGTTGAGAGCCGAGCCTTCATAGACTCAGACTGACGCTTAACCTTTTCAGGCCTATTATTGACTTCTGACATAACGCCAGAAGAGTGGACACCACCGAAATAGCCTCCAACGGTCATGTTGTAGGTATCTTGTCTATTTATAAACTCTTTGTTTACTATGGTTGATTCAAGGTCACATAGGGATTCGAATGTATCACAAAATTGAATAACTTCTTTTGTAAAGTTATGTTTTCCGTGAACCTTGTAGGCACGAAGGAGGGCAACGCCAGAACCCCAATAATCACTTTCATCTGGGTGGACGTTACTAGAATGCCGACCAATGTAAAATTTCCCGTTAAGATTGTTTGTTATCTTATACAGGTAGTGATACTTGGTCGACACGGCAGGTATTGGCATAAATCATATTCTATTAATTCTGAGACTAACCCGTTGCTTGTTCAGATCTTTTTTGATCGAAAAGCTTAAAAGTATAGTCCCCATAGCTTGAATTCTTAATCAAGCCCGACAGATAGTCGCTATAACGGGCAGCACGGATAACGGTCATCTCAGCCTGCTCCGGATTCTCTCTGAAGTAACAAATCCGTTTATAACAATCAGGGTAATTCTTCTCCAAGTCCTTGATAGACTTGAATACACACTTGTTGGCATCCAAATACACTCGGATGATTTCACTCAGGTCACGGCAGTTGGCATAACGATCAAGGTACTCGATTGCTTCCGATACCGTCACATTGACTACGTTGGGATCAAGGTCCAATACCCGTGCAGTCAGAGCGAAAGTGCGTAAGAAATAATAGTTGAATAAGGTTTCAGACATGTGTGGGGGCAGCATGCCCTCGAAATCCGTCTTCACCAGAGGACGATTCTTCTCAGGAATCTTCAATAAGTATTCCAGTTTCTTGAAGCCACCGGTCACCCGCTTGCTCACACCGTACTGGCTGACACCTACTGTCTTAGCGATGTTTGTCTGACTCACCCCACAGACCACATTCAGATAAATGTAGTTTGCCTCGACGTGGTAAAGCTCATCCAGATAAGGCTTGAAAGAGTCGTAGTGGTCGCGAACCAATGTCTTGAGTGTATCGCCAATCTCTTCCGTAGAGATGTGGGTCAGATAGTCTAAATAAGCCTGTTCCATTCCTAGCCCCTCAAAATAGTCATGTAGTAGTCTAGATTCTCAGCAATCTTAACTTGCTTCAAATCCAACAATGCGTTATAGACCCGCTCGGCGCAGAAACCATGGTTGATAACCTGTGGATTCTGGCTCACCGCACTGAAATCAAAACAGGCAGGATAACGCTTACGTAATGACTCTGGATCATTCTCAAGGAGATACTTGATTCGATCCTTGTTGAACAGGATAGGTGTATCACTGCGCTTAGCCAAGGTCCGGAGACGTCGGTAAACGATAAGGTTCTGCGGAGTTGTAAGGTTGAGCAGGTGCTCGAACTGGTCTTTGGAAATGGCCTTGATTGACCGGAACGACTTCATACGGAGGCGGGACAGGAAGGTACACTTATCTGTCCAGTTTATGAAGTCGTTAGAGTAAATAAGATCATCAGGACGAACCGTACCGTCATAAAGCGCACGTAACGAACCTGTAAGCACCTCACGGAACCCAAACAGTTCAGCCGCACCGAACCGAGGATTAACTAATGCAACCGCGTAAGACGGGTGTGAGAGCTTTAAACGCAGGGTCAGATGGAACACATCCTGAATATACAGGTGCGGGTCTTCCACGTGATGATATTCGCTTAAGTCAATGTATAAGGTTTTCTGGTGAGTGAACTGGAATGTGTCCTCACGGTTGCGGAACAGAACCTCAGACTTAGACAAGTGAGATAACTTGTTTCGGAAACGATATACGTAACCACGCAAGTTGATCTTGGTGATTGCTTCATCTCCGTCAATTGACTCAACCTCTGTGACAAGGTTTTTGTAACCTACGATTTTGACTTTGTCGCCAACCTCGACATGGTTAAACTCATCGATCTTAGCGAAGTGAGCTTTATACTCTTTCTCCGAAATAAAGATTCGATGGTCTTCGAAATAATGTATTGCCCGAACTTTACGTATATCAAGTGGTACATCTTCTGGGACGTACGCATAGATGTTGAACTCAGGGTCAGAGGGAACGAATGGGACTTTAAGCCCCAACTCCCGCAGCTGCTCAGCTTCCAAGATAGACGGTAAAGGGTTTTCACTAATAAGAACTTTGTATCTCAATCTTATGCCCCTTTCTTAGTAAACCCGAATTGCATTAGCATATTCGGATCCAGCGCCTTGTTTTCTTTATGACCAGCTAAAACCGTTTCTGCTGTATTTTCTGGCAGAGCCGGAGTTGGCTTAGTTGTTGACACCGGAGTAACATCGTCAAGGTCAACTACTGTACCTTGGCTATTATCAACCTCGATAATAACTTCAGGGGTAGGGCGTTGAGTCGGCTTAACTACATCAGCTACCTGAGAAGAAGGGTTTTTATCCACGAACCTTCTCCCTAAGGTACTTGCTCGCGCTTCAGACTTAGTTCTTAACTTGAGTCCTATCTCCGACACTTGGGTCAGGAACAGGGACAGAGAGTAAGGGTCATCTGGTTTAAATATGGCGGAGTCACGGATCAACTGCTTTAATGATGTGATTTCAACTAGATTTTTAAATCCTTCTACATCATCAGCGCTGAGTAGTATAGGGGCAAGGTTTGGATAAAAGAATACCTCATTTAAAGTTCTGGACAGAGTGCGGAAAATATACGATGGATTCAACTTATCGAGAGATTCTTGATATTCCTCTACTTTGTTGAAATAAGCCTTCTTCAACAGATCCAGCATGATTGTTTCTTGAGTACACTCATTGTACTCTACTAGCTTACCATAAGCCCGAAGGTACAAATCCAATGTCTTCACGGCGTCACGTGGTTTACCAGTGAATTGATAGGCCATCTTATTGATTGCTTCTTGGGTGTACTCTATACCCTCGGCCTTACAAATGCGGTTCAGCTCCCCTGCAATCTGCTTTGAGTTCAATGGCGTGATTGTGAATGAGAAACACCGAGACACGATAGCAGGTCGGAACAGATGGAGGTCTGTTGTGCTAAAGATGAAAATTGTCTTCACATCTGCCGATTCAAGTAGCAGCAGGAACTTATCGAATGCCTGGTTTGACAAGGCGTGAGCTTCATCAATCATGATAACTCGATAGCCACCTGGTGTGATTGGATACTGGCTGGCAAGGTCAACTAACCTCTTGGCGTCTTCAACCTTGTTATACTGGGTACCATCGAGTTCCATGTAATCAGCATACTTGCCAGCGAGGAATGCTGTGCAGCGATCACATTTGTTACATGGCTCACCATCTGGTTCACGGCTAATACAGTTGATGGCACGGGCGAGAATCTTCGCTGAAGTAGTCTTACCAGTACCTGGGCTGTTGTGACCAGAAATGCCACCAGCATAGTAGCGCTCGTTTTCATGACCCACTGTTAAATCGTAGACCGCGTGTTGGCCAATGTCCACGACTGACTTCACACCGACCCAGCGACCAGAGACACGTAACATATCAGACGTGGAGAGGTTTCTGGCGGCCATATACACCTTGTCAGATACCTCGAACAGATGGTTATGGGATGCCTTTACTTTCACCCCGTTCTCTGTTGTAACTTCATAGCACTGCTTGATGCCCTTAACCTTAAACTCGACCACCGGAACCCAGCCATCAGGTGAATCAACTTCCACTTCATAGCCGCTGGAGAAGTCACGCATCAAATCGAAGATGGGTAACTCTAATGTGATCCAACCAAGGTCATTTGCTTCAGATGGGATAATAGCCTTTGATAAATTCACTTCGTGGCTTATAGAAATATCAGCCGGAATGTAATCCCCAAGGTTACCTCTGTCACTCGGTTTGTTATACAGGTTTGCATAAGAGGCCATCAACTTACCACGGCGAGCTAACGATGAGAGCTCAGAGCCGTGTACAGAATCCACTCGAACACGGATACCCCGACCACACATATTGCTAGTTCTAATAAGGTCATGCAGCCGACGATTGGTTTGTTGAGGGTTACTAATGTCTTCAAGTAAAGAGTATTCAAATCCGACACCTACATAAACTACGTTATCCTCTAAGTCAAATATTTCATAGACGTAATGTAAACCCTTCACCCGTGACAGAAGGGCAGACACTTCCTCTCTGGTAGACATGATGCTACCAACTTGTTCTGTTGGGATAACCGCCAGAGGCTTACTACGGACTCGAACCTTCAATGGAGTATCGGCTGTAACGCAGCCAGAGAAGATGTAGTGGGTGTTCGCGATTTCATTGTTAGCTAAGATAGCCTTTAGCAGATCAGTGACCTGCTCGTTACCAGCAACTTCGTCGAAACGTTGTGGACGATATTTATTATACAATAACGAATTGGAAGCCATTCTACACCTTCGAAATATTAAGCTAACTTGCCGATCAAATTACTGATGAAGATAGAGAAATCTTCGTACACGGCAACTTCAGTAGCCAGAGTTAAGTACTGGACTAGGACTTGAATGTCCTGAGAAAACTGAACTCGTGACTCGATATACGATGGCACTGTTCCGTCCAGAATGTTCTTAATGCAATAAGCAATGTCCTTCATACGCATACGGTGATCAGCCGTATTTGAGAATACCTTAACGAGGTTAAATAAGGACTCCTCGGTAGGCGTCATAACATAGGCATTCAATGCCTTGTACTTGTCCAAGGTGGACGACGTTGATTTATAGCTGTAGTTGTCAACTATCAAATTCGCCTTGGTGTAATTGAACCCGCCATCGGCCAGAACACAGCCCCGCAGGAGTACGCAGTAGAAATACAATGTGTTCGGTGGTACAGCCCCTTTTCCGTAGACTTTGTTACGAATGAATAACTTACATTCGCGATTGTCTATACCAAGGATCTCATAGATTGTGGGTAGCGGGTCAGAATCTAAATCAAGGACTGTCCAGCCTTTATCGGTAGAACGGTTCTTGTAAGAAATGATGTACTTTCGGGCATCAGGATCTTCTGTGTCTGAGATCTTAATGTGTTGGCCGAACAGAGATGGCTGAGAATAGACACCAGCAGCTATGTTCAAACCTACAATATGTTTGGTTACGAGTCGTTGTAAGAACTCAGACTTCTCAGACAGGATTACATAATTATTCTTAGCTTTCACTTTTCGCCTGCTTATTTGTCCGCGGTACATAAAGTCGGGAGGGCATTTCTAGACCCTCCGTCCGCTCTAACTTGCCTACAATGCTGTCTACTAGGTAAGGCTTCTTAGACTTACTTTTTCGCTCAGCCAGCAGGAACCTAGAGAGTTTAGACTCTAGGAGAACCTGCCGTTTTTCTGTGTTCGTCACATCGGACACAGTTCAGTACTCCCCAGCAAATAATCATCTAAACTCATTTGGCTCCAATCCTCTATCTGCAACTTAGCTAAGTCAGAGTAGATAGGACACTTGGCCATAGCCGAGATCAGCGATTCGTACAATGATGTCATATACATAGCCTTAACCCCCAGCTTCATGCATAGCGAGAGGATAATTGCTAAGCCGTTTATGACATCGTCACGGAACATGCGGTGAGTCATATCAACATGCCACCCGTCTGGCTCGATAGTATGTGACATGCGGAATCCCTTGGTAGTATCCGCTGCGAAATAGTTCTCGAAGCCGAGGAAGGGTTCTGAGTTCCCGTTAATGTCGGGGAGCTCTTCTGCTTCCTTGAATGTATACAGGTGGGGCAAGGAGATACCATGGTTCTCCATAGCCCACTTCCGTAGCTGTTTCTTCATAGCCTCAAACTCGCGGTTGATGCGAATCAGAATCTTATAGTCAGCCGGAGTATACTCCCCGTAGAACTGAGGGATAACGTCACCACGCTCAGGATCACGCTGGAGGAACAGCAGACCACCCAATCGAGGTGTATGCAGTAACCAGTTGTCCGACAATAACGTAGCTTCGATTTCAGTCCCAGAGAACTTAATCACTGGTTTAATAGGGTTCAATGACGTAAGACCCTCGAACAACCGGAGCAGGGGAGCTTTGTCGTCAGCAGTAGTATAACTGAGATTGAAATGCTCTGTTGATGTTGCTCTTACCTTGTCCGTACCTACGAGTTTCACAATCCATGGGATATACGCCAAGGAGAATGTATCCACATTGGGCATGTCATGGAAAATACCGCCTTTCTTCTTCAGAATCGTATTGAAGAAGCCCTGACCATAGATTGTCCCCACGTAAACGCGCTTGTCTGACGATATGTGGGGTTTAATAGCTCGGCACACACCAACACACGCATAAACTGGTAGACACAGTAGAACCACGTCATAGCCCCGTATGGAACGTAAGGTTTCTGAGTGTTCTGGGTCATAGATTACAGTAGGAATATATCCTTCCTGCAGGGTAGCGCCAGTGTGGTCGATGAGGGAGCAGTAATTATCCACCCCCTCATCGGCACCCCTCGAAAAGAGGCACACTTGATAGCCACCTGAGGATTGCAGGTTAAGGGCTGCGGCTTTACCCGCACTGCCTGCCCCGATGATGGCTATTCGCATTAAGCTTCGGTCTCTTCGATAGGGTCGATACCTTCTTCTTTGACCGAGGCAATCTGTGCATCGGCTTCAGTCAGAAAGGCTTCTGTTACGTAGATGGTTTCAGACAGCTGACCATTGGTAAACTGGATACGGTAGATACCAGCTTCTTCGTCATCTTCGTCACGGATGAAGTCGGCCAGCAATGCCTCGAAATTGAGGATCATGGACAACATACGTGACTTCGTGTAAGATGACACTACATCCTCAGGAGCCAGCAGTAAGCCGTTCAATACGACTTTGACTTCATCCGGATTCATGTCCTGAAACACGTAGTTCATCAGCAGGTCAAGGTCCATCAGTGGCAACTGATCGAATACCAGTGTATGGCGGATGTGCTCATACTCTTTAGCAGTCGCTACCATGTAACGCTGGCCGACATAGAGCTCGACACCTGCTTCAGTGATTTCAAATAAGCGAGGGTTGCACTCGCTTACTACTGGGTTTGGCTCAACACCATCGAAAGGCAGCAAAGTGACACTCAGCACCTTACCCAGAGCGATAGACTTCATTTCAGATTCTGTAGGGAACCCGTCGAATACCTGAATGACTTCGATTGCCGAAGTCTCTTGTTGTTGTGTTTCTTCTGTCATTTTTTGACTACGCCTCGCTAGTACTTTTCTTACCGCCGTGGTCGATTTCATCTAACGCATCGGCTACATTTTTATCCATACGGATAATTTCTTTCTGGTTCAATACGGGCAGGAACAGGCTCATCTTGCCTGGTTCTTCGCGGCTCGGAATGACCTTGTTGTAGTAGGCTTTCAGGACTTTATCACGAAGTTCCTCTCGGATCTCCCAGAACAGCTTACGTTGTTCCTTAGTCATACCTGTACCCACCGAAGTACGTAATAAACCATCACGCGTTTCGATAATAAATGAACCCAAGGTACCTTTATTCTTACGGTGCTCGTTGAACCCTACGATACGGAAATCTGCATCAAGGATCTCTTTGATACGAGCTCGCTTAGTAGAACGGTGGATACCGAACAGCATATCCTTGTCGTTCCAGATGATACCTTCTTTACCTAGCTCCTTGACCACATAGTCGTTGAATGCCAGCACTTCCTCTAGTGAGTTAACCAGACGGTGCTCAACCAGAATAACATCAGGGTGGTTAATTTCGGCCACCAGACGCTCTGCTAACTCTTTGCGATCCTTGAAGGGGGTAACGAACTTACGCGATTTATACTCGTTTACGCAAATCGCATCAAATACGTGGAGTTGCAAACTGGCAACTTCTGTAGCCGCTTCGTAACCTGAAGCGATGGCTGAGTTACACAGGCCAGAAGATGACTGACGATCAGATGATACCAGCTCACCGAAGATGACCCACTTGTCACGGATCGAGGCAGGGATGGCGTCTTCGATGTGCTTCAGCCAGATCCGATTACCTGTACGTGACAGAATTTCAGACGGCTCGACTGATGCGTTAACGCCATCTTCTTTGATGGACACGTACGAACCTTCTGGATTCACATCACATTCTTCGATGTTTGATACCCGCACTGTGTCATACTCGACGATACGTGGTAACTGCACGTTGGCATCTTTGATGGCTTTGTTGTACGAGGAAATGGAAGTACCCAGCACCCAGTCCTTAGTCAAGGCTTTCTTCAGCCACATGATACCATTCTCAGGAAATCGCTCATGGATAACGTGGGACAGGGCAGCGACCTGAACCTTTGTCAGACGCTTACCTGTTCGACTCTGTTCCATGAACAATTGGACGATGTCATGAGCCAGCAGGGTAAGGTCTTGCATAGCATAGAATGCTGAGTACTCGTCATTTGGGTGAGGCTCAGGGGCAGGGAACTTCGCTACAAAAGTAGAGACCTTCGGGTCAAGGCCTACCGTATACAATAACGGAGTCAACAGAGTATCAATTTCCAGCAGCTTAGACAGTTTGAATAACTTGTCATTGCGCCCAGAGGTCAGACGGATATCGTCTAGACGGTTAAAGATCTCACTTGCAGGGGTATATGTCATAATTCAGAATCCACTTAATTCAAATTTCTTACATCAGTACATACGGAATGATAGATGAATCCCAATAGGATCCTACCAAATAACTTGTACAATAGGGCGATCACCGGAGACACTCTCATAGCCACCAAAATCAGCTGTATCGGCACCAATGAACACGGGGATAGATTGACCAGCTAATAACGTAGTAGAGTAAACCTTCGTCTCCGTAGCGGAAGATAAATGGATTTCAACCTCACCTGACTTCGGAGCCACAAAATTAGCTGTCGATGTAAACAGTGTACGGTATTTATTCTGATCGGGGTGCTTAAATGTGTTACGGTGGAGTACCCATGATACACCCTCGAAAAGTAAGGTGTACGTACCCTGAGCCAAGGCCATAGGAGATTCATTATGTGGCGATACGAATACGCCATTATCTTCGATAGACTTTGCTGAGGATACGAGAGGGATAGCTTCTTGTCTCGATGTGATGAACAGGGTTATGTGGTCGCCAAGGGTTAATGATTCAGTAGGAAGAATGGCTTCCTTAACTTTCTCATTTAGAACGTAACCGTTGTTACGCTGCAGAGCCATGGATACTTTACCAGAGTCCTTAATTTGGTTTAATAGATAAATCAAGTTCTCTTGGAGTTGAGCCGGAGCGAGGTTTAATGTTCTAGAGTTCAAATCTGTAAACTGGGTTGGGTCAGTTCCCTCGTAGAACTGATGTATCTGTTGATGTGGAAGTTCCAATTTTAAAGCCCCTATATAGATAGTCAACATTAAGCTGATAAAACATATAGGGGCTTTGGCTAGGCATCTATTGAACTAATATTCTTCAATGCTTCTGCTCTGTCAAGGAGCCACTTATGAATCTTTGCCCATAAGAAAGTCCCTGATAATAGCGTCACGATGAGCATCACGATTTTTATAGTCATAATGGATTTTACCTCCGACCAATAGTACTACAGTAAGAATCTCAGCTACGGTGCAGACGGTATCGAGATAGAAATGGAAAGTCTTGTTGATAGGTATGCCGAAGCAATCAACAGTGGCCAGAGCAAAGCATACATAAAGCACTTTCGAGTAAAAGGCTGCATAGATATGATCTGCTCGACGATAAGAATAACGCATCACCACCGGAAGCATCACTAGACATATGATAGCTCGTAATACATTAGTGGCATTAAACACAGGTTGGCTGTGAGGGAGAATGAAGTAATAACATACATAGAACAATAAATAGTTAAGGGCAACCAGATACAACAGGGGAGTCCTCACCCTGAACTTATTTGCGGCCAGCACCAATGCAATTAAAATTATTGCTCCTAGATGTACTATCCATATTTATGAATTAAACATAATATCCTTAAATTCCAATAAAAAAGGGTGTATGATTCATACGCCCTTTCCCAAACTATTCAATACCTTAAGTAAAGAACAATTTGTTATGACGCGTCAGAGGCCTTTACTGGTTGCTCTTCTTCGTCGTTACCGCCGCCGTGATTACCTGGCATAATACCCTCCTAGGGTTTTTGGTTGATGGACAATAATACAGTGTTAAAACAAGGGGGTCAACTCCCCATAGATCAAACCTCTACCGTGAAGGAGATTGAATCAGCTTCACTTTCATCCGCAGTAACTTCGTAGCTACTCAGATACTTGTCAAGGCTGGCTCGAAGTTGGGCGTCGATATCGGCACCAGATACTTCAGTACCAGATTGACCAGTAACGGTCACTGTGTACATGTCATCAGCCAATTCGTAGATTTCACAGGTCAGGCCATTAACCTGACACCAGACCCGCAACGTAGCGAACGCTTTGGCGTTGTCCTTGCTCGTAATGACGTTAGCCGACAGGACACCAGAGGTAGATACAGTCTTCGCCGCTCGGAAGCGCTGAAGGGCTTCGTACTGGTTACGAATCGAGTTCACAAACTCTTTAGTAGCCTTCGATGAGAACTGGAAACCCAGCTTAACTGCATACTTCAGGTACTTGGCCAGATCACCGTAGCTGCCAGTAAACAGTACGTCTGACTTACCATCGCGGCACAGACACTCCAGCTGCAATTTATCTTTCTGGCCTACGTAGGAGAATACCACACCCACATGACCTTCTTTGTTATCAACTGGTGGCTCACCATACAGAGTAGATGCACCGGAGAAGTCTTTGTTATACTCAGTGAAGGTAGAGTTAACTGCCTTGAACCTAGTACCTTCAGTCAATAATGGCTGTGGTAATTCTTCAGGTTGTTCTTCCGCTTTAGTGGACAAGGTCAGGTTACCTTTGAAAAAGGTAACTACCAGCTTGGCAGCAGATTTGTCGCCGTTACCTACTAAGGTATCAACTTCATGATCAATTGAATCCTGCTCATCTGCGCCTGCGTCCATTTCGTTCAGGGCATTCAGGATAGCAGACAGGGCGAAACGATCCTTAACTTCACGCTTGGCCTTAGCTTTCAAATCTTCGTAAGGTGAAGAGGCCGCGTCAACTTCAGTACCAGCAGGATCGGCCACCTGTTCATCATCAACGATAAGGGCAGGGTCTGATTCTTCGTCTACCGGAGTAACTTCATCAGAGGCTTCGACTTCAGGCTCTTCCTCAACCAGATCCTCTTCGGTAAACTCTTCTGGATCGATGGTCTCAGGGTCTAACTCACTTGATACAGTACGAAGGGCTTTGTCCAATGAGACTTTATCCTTGATGAGGTGGGATAACTCATACTCAAGGTCTTCTCTCGACATTTGACCTGGTTCTACTCCTGTAGAATCAAGGATTTCGTCTTTGTACTTCTTCTCCAAAGACTTTAAATCCTTGTCACTCACCTTAGACCAATCCACTGAGCTGGAAGATGAAGGTAAGCCGTTATTATCGCTGAACTCTTGCTCAGGGTTGTCCAGAGAGCCAGTGATCATACGCACGAAGTGATCCTTGAACTTCTTCAGTTCCTTGGAATCGAACTTGGCTCCGCGCTTCTCGGCCACCTTCAATGCTTCCTGAAGGTCAGAAAGTGCACCGTTGAAATAGACGTCAGAATCAGCATCGTCGTGGTCGAAGAAGCCTACCTGAAGTTCTTTATGCTTAGTGTCATAAGACACATAGATGATAGATGCGTCGCTGACCGAGTAGACCAGAGACACCGCGCCACCCAGTGATTCATCTTTCGGGCTGAAGTAGGTGTTGTCCTTGGCCGCATTAACGATAGACGCATAGACTTCACGGGTATCTGTTGCCGACAGGATATGGGCTGCTACTAACACCTTAGCAGTGGCACCCTTCTTTGCTTGAACCCCATCGCGATCAACTGTCTTGGCGGGGAATAACTTACCCTTCACGTCAAGGAATACTGCTAAGCCCTCGTGACCCAGCAGCTCCTTGGCTACAGATGAAGACTTCATGGGTTTGTCACCCTCGGCAGTCAACAGGACTACGCCTTCAGGAGCCACGACCACATCAATAATGGGTAATGTGTTGCGACCCACTTGTGCAGTAGCCTCGCCATTGCCTTGAGTACGGAAGAAGTCAGCTAAAGCTGACGAATCGATTAAATTGTTCTTAGCCAGATGAGCTGCCAGCATCAATTGCTTGGAGCCTGTGATTGATCGTGCCATAAGGGTTCCTAATTTATCCACTGGGTTAATTTACATGGGGTTTGTAAGTGATACGCCCCAATTCAATACTTTTAATACTTAAAACACATGTAACAACTTCTAACTACCAGAGGTTCATAGCTTTGTCACATCTATCCTGAAGGTGTGCTTTACGTATGCCTCAAAATAGCGACCCATATTTCTTGATAGAAATTTCGCGATAGGGATGAAAAGTGGTCGGGCAGGGATACGCTTAGTTCCTTTCTCGTTCCAGATTAGCACTCTAATTGTTTTGGTTCGAGTACCTGGATAGTACTGGGATCCTTTGAACCCTAGCTTGATTACATCCTTTTCACGCCAGACCACCAAGGAGTTTGCTAAATGGCCTGTATTAGTCCAGAATTTATCCTGCTTACCCTTCGGCTTCGACTTGGCGTATGGTTCACTCAAGGGTTTGTACTTAGACTTCATAGACTCTTGGCCTAACTTCTGAGTACGGATAGCCTCCTGAACCCTAGCCCGTAGGATAACCGCCATGTACTTAGCAAACCCCACTTGAATATCTAATGGTGTTATCCGTGGGTTATCCAACAGGTCAGCAATCGTTACTAACTTATCTTTTGACCGAGACAGTGGCCGTAGCACATGCACCTGAGCCACATCGATAAGCGATAGATTCATTTCGGCATCCTGATCCACTTGGAACTGGACTCAACCCCAGCCAGAGTCATCAACTCACGTGAATGGAAGTTAAGTTCTTCTAGGAATTGACGTCCGAACTTGTCTGATACGTCGGTTAATGTCTCACTTAGAATGCAGGGCAGGGATCGAGCGTCGAGGGTAGCCACTAAGCAGCCGAAGAAGCGCCTCATAACCGCCCTGTTGCGATAAGCCAGCACCGGAGCAAGCCCAGACAGGGAAACACACTCCTTCGGACGTGAGGCCACCTGAACAGAGTACTTGCACATGCCAAATGAAAGGTAAAGTGAATTGCTTTGACCGGTCTTATTGATAACGTGATAGATGTTATCATCCTGAGGGGAGAGCAGCAGACCTTCTTTGAGTAAGGCCTTGCTGAATTCCTCTAACCAGTAGGAATCCATTTTGTTAGGAGTGTCTAAATTGGCCTTGAGGTATATTGCGGCCAAGGCTCCAGTGAAGAATTGTGCCATGAGAACCTGCTACACATTGAACCGATACGATTAATGCATAGCAGGGAAAACGTAGATAGTTGATATTATGTTGAGGGGTCACTTCCTCGTAAATAAATCAAGTTGGGATTGGATACGGCGCTTGAACACATTAATTCCTTTGGTGCACAGGAACTGATTTATATCATTGCCTGGAAAATCTAATACATCGAAGGTCAACTCAGGGTAGTACTGGTTGAAGAAACTGGCCGCAGATTTGGTTGTGGTCTGACCCGCACCGTCTTGGTCTAATGCGTAAACGATGTGCTTACTTGTACATGCTGCAATCAGATGAAAGTTACGAGCGCCCTGAGAAGCCCGAAGGGTAGAGCTTGCTTGATACCCTGTATGCTGCTGTATTGATTCTGCATCAAGGACAGACTCTGTGATGATTCGAGTCTCTTCCAGTGTGTTCAGGTTGTGAGCTGGGATGTGCTCAAGGTTGCCGACCACATGCTTAGAGTAGACCCCTGTTGTGAGACTTCGTGCCTCTACTAAGGTCAGTGCACCCTTAGGAGTACGGGAGGCCATGATAAGTGAGTTTGTTACTTGGAGGTCACCTTCGATGAATAGATCGATAAAGCCTACCCCTTCGAACAGATTTAACTTTCTGGTCTGGAGGTAGGCCTCAGCCTTGTCTAGATGCTTTTGTGATTCGGCTACCAGTTGTTCTAAGACCGTGCGCTCGATGCCCATAAAATCCTTACGGGGTGCGGCTACTTCTCGACTACAGATAACCACACCTCCAGCTCTGACTTGCCTGATAAGTTGGAGATCAACTTTCTCAGACTTACTACATTCGAGAATCGCTTACCAAATACCAGTGGACGGTAGCGAGGGAAGATGGCCAGTTTGACTTCGACCCCAGAACCATTCATGGCCTTAACAGTAAGTGACTCAATGACATCTACAAGTGGGGCATCGGTGATAAGCTTGATAGCACTTTCCACCAATTCTACAGCACTGTTGATGTCGGCTGGCTTCAACAGTTGTGGGACAGAACCCTCAACTTGAAGATATGCCTTCTCCGTTGCCATTCACAAGCCTTTTAAACTTCGTCGAACCGCCTTTAGCTTCGAATGCCTCGTAAACTACGTGGGCATGGTCTGCCATGATAGGCTGGTGCGTGACCAATACAATCGTCACCCCCATATCCTCACACAACTGGCGAATGAATTGTGACAAGGCTGGTTGATATGACGCGCTCACAAAATTGAGTGTCTCGTCGAATACCATGAAACGCTCATTTTTGTGAATGATCGATATGACAACCTTGAATAAGAATGAGACTATAGCCACCAGACCCCCGCCGAATGAATCGAGCATGTTGGTTGATGACGACTGGCCATCGCTCAGCGTGATAATAAATTGGGTCTTGTTGTTCTTGAATTCAGTAGACAGGCTGATGCCTACTTCGTCCTGCTTGAACACATAGCGCAGACCCTTGTTAATAAGGTCTTCTACGGTGTGCTGGACTTCTTCAATTTTGCCGGAGATGGTCGTAGAGAAGTAGTCGATAACTTCTTTCAGAATTCGGATTTCTACGTCACAGTGCTTATATGCTTCAAGGTGACGGTTGGACTGGATAGCCTGAGTATCACGTTGACCCTGCAAATAAACCATTTGCTTAGCCAAGGCGGTCAGTTTGTCCTGATAGATTGATAAATCTGTGCTCATATTTTGCCTTCAAAGTAATCAGAATTATAAGGTAATCATACGAGGGGAGGGCAATACATGAATAGTTGAACCGGAGGGGTGACCTCAGACCCTCGTAAGGGCGTAGGTCTATCAGGCCAACTCGCCTCCGGTTCACTAAATGGGGATAACAACATAATCGTTATAATCGATGTTGCCAGCCCCACCCGATTACATGTATGCCATGATCACAGAAACCTGGACACCATCGTTCAGAATCACCGCAGCTTCACGTACTGACATACGTACGCCTTCTTTCGACATGGCGTTGGCTACCTGCAGGTAAGAGTTGATGTTCAATGTCACATCGAACTCACCAGTGCAGCTGACATATTCCCAGTTAGAGAATGACAGTTTATTGCCTTCGTCTTTAACCGAGATGGCCAACTTAGGGTTACCCTGCTCTGCCCTCACTGTAAAGGTGGCATCTTCTACGCCGATCAACGGGATAGACAGGATAGCCAGATCGCTGATTGTTTCCAGTGTGTTCAGGACGATACCTGCTTTTTCGCCGTCGTTCAGCAGCGGAGACATGTCGTTGAAGTCAGTCAGCTGAGTACCGGTGCGGTAGTAAACATTACCTGAAGATACGGTCAGTGTGTTACCAGTTGGGTCCAGCTCAAACTTAACTTCTTCTTTGGTGAAGGTCAGGTTGTTGATGTAATCGATGAACGATGGCACCACATTGATCTTCAGCTCTTTAAAGCCACCTTCTACCATAGTGATGCTTTGTGAAGTACCGTACAGCCACTTGGAGCCTAAGGTCATCACTGGCAACAGGAATGGTCCGGCACCCTTAGATGACAGGCAGCGCTTACACAGGTCATCTACACGTTCGCTGGACAAGGTTTCTGACTTGCCAGCTTCCGGTACAGGTCCGTCCAATGCCAGTTCATACATTGGCAGGGTGATATGCAGGTCAATAGAGCCGATTTTGGCTTCCAGCTCACCGCCGGATACGTTGAATGACAGGTTACCAGAACAGGCATCGCTCAGACGGTTGATACGTGCACGATCCAGATAGAATTCCTGGTACTTTTCACCGCGCAGATCCAGCTCAACGGTAGAAATTTCTACCCATGCCTGAACGCCTTTGTCAACAGTAGATACGATCACTTTACCAGAGTCGTGGAATTCGAAACGTACTTTGTCTTCGAACTGGATAGGGGAGAAGGTCGATTTGATCTTCTGCATCTGCTCTTCAGTCAGACTGAAGCTCAGGTTCGCTTCAACAGGGGCAGCGCCACCTACAAAGCTATCAATCATTGATGCTACATCGTTCATCAGGGTGTCCTTTATTACACGTCGAGTTTAAGGGCTTGCAGCTGAGCCAGCAGCTCATTGCGTTTAACGGTCAGTTCAGCGGAATCGGTAGTACCGAAGATTTCCTGAATCTGAGGTAACAGGTCATCGACCTTCTTCTGGTGGGCGTCACGTTTGACTTCCAGCTCAACCTTCTCACGCTCAAGGGCAGTGAGTCGAGTAGTTACCTGATCCAGCTTTTGGCGGATTTCATCTTTGCTCATTTCCATCAGAGTTCTCCAGAGTTAGGAAATAGTGAATCAAAATTGTCTGTTCGCAGACTGGCACTGTATTGATACGATCAAGGCCGCAATAAGGGAATACCTTATTTGCACAAATCCTTCAATGAATCACAGTAACCAGTCAGACAATCCGGCCTTCACCAGTAAGGAACAGGTAAAAACAGGATTATCGACGCTGTGAAACCCACAGCACGGCTCAATCATAAAAACACAGGGGACAGAGCAGGGATTACTTAGTTAACGCAGTATGGAGCGACTGTGGAGGCCACAGATTACTTCACAGGGTTAATCAAATGCTCCCCGAACCGATCCTTTCTGGAAGTTGTGATATTGAATCCCCCTGAAGGGTTTTCTTCCACTGTTTCCAGTACGTAAGACACGTAATACTTACTACATAGATAGTCACAGATACCTAACCAATAGGCCTTAGGTCTAATAGTGCAATGAGCATTAGTACCATCGGGCATCTTAGATCGAGCAGGGTGACATGATATACGTAAAACTACAGCCTTCTTTGCTAGGCTGAAAATCTCTTCCATAACCCAGAACACATCTGGTGTGGGGATATGCTCAATTACATCATTGCAGACCACCACATCGAACTGACCCGCAGGAAAGGCCGATAATTCATTGATGGCAGGTTCATACAATCTGATGTTCTCTGGCTGCAGCCCTATGTATTCCTGTATGGTCAGACCATCTTTAGGATCTGGTTTGTAGTAATAGGCACCCTTACCGCAGCCATAATCTAACATTGTTTCACAGCCAAGGGTATCCACTACTTTCTTGATAGATGATTTGATCTTAACCAACTCCTCTCCTGGGAAAGTCTGGTCAGGTCTCAAACGATTATCAAGATCACGGTCGTGTCCTTCAGAGTGCATCTGGGCATACATTGCTATATGCCGCAGGAACACTGGACTAGGATTATCACGGTTAAAGATCAATTCCAATCTCCGATTAAGAGTTCGGCTTCTCCTTAGGTGGCTTCCAACCGTCAGGTCGTACAGCCCCACCCGCAATGTACTTGTGATACTTGCGAGGGATTTCTGACATAGGAATCAGCAGACACTCGGTAAAATAACGCTCCAATTTCACACCGTTATTGTTCGGAGACTTATCCATCCACCCGATAAGACCCTCGCGTGACTTGCGTAAGTAATCGGGGTGATAGTGATAACCGAAATGTGCTGTATTGACCAAGGCTCGCTCGCGACACTTGAAACAGCCACCGATACAACGGTAATCGTCTTCAACTACTTCATCGACGTTGATTAAGTCAGAAATAGATAAAGACTTCAGGTCAACACCTGTCGAGAAGATGGATTTACCTTCTTTCGTTGTGCCTGCGATCAGGGTACGACCGTCTACTTTGACCGACCACTTCTCCAATGCCATGCTACGTTGCATTGGCTTGAATCGCAGCTGGCTGAAACAGCTACACATTTCCGAGGCAGGGATACCACGTGTCAGCTCGTAGGCTTCTACTTGATCTCGCAGATAAGGTGTGTAGACCAGAACAGATTCGTGCACCGCATTGAAGCAGTCGATATAAGCACGTAGCGCTCGACCAGAGTCACCGTAGACCTCAACTTCAGATACATCCGCAATACCAGCCGAGCCACCCACAGTGATTGATGCCGGAATACAATCATACACTTCAACTGCTTGGGCGATGATGTACATCAGCTTGAATGGGGACTCAGATGCGTTGGTCACCCGTGGCAGATTCACCTTCAGGTTAGTCAACTGACAGCTTGGGGTGTACTTAGGGTACAGCTTCTGGACGATTTGATGCTCAGTAGGGTAAATCTTATTGACCCCAATCACATGCAATAATTCAGTGCGGCTGTACTTACCCATATCACGCAGAACGGCAGCAGTAGAGTCCTTACCTCCAGTAACCAGATGGATAATGAAGTCTCCATCTTGAGGCAGGATACGCTGCTTCATCACGCCGCCAACCTTGACCTTGCTGGGGTCTTGGTTGCAGTGCTCATAAGTCAATCGTGCATAGGATGCAACTGGCTCCGGCAAGGTCACTGGTTTCCAGTCTGAGGCATCTAAAGTTGCATGATACAATTCTATCATGCAATCAAGGAAGGAATAGTTGTTCGACGGGGCGAACAGGGAGGGCTTCGCATTCGACCGTGGCTGAAGCTTCTCCTTTGGGATTTCAATGTGTCGTACGTTAGACATTGCTTAATTTCCTGATTTTAACTTTAAAATGAAATCGCTTAACCATGAATGCTGTGCCAGCAGAACCACCAGCACCAGTACGGCCACGGTTATAACACGGAGTACCCACTCTAAAAGTCTATTCTCCGTATCTTCATCAATACACTTGAATAACCGCAATCACTGCTCCTGTTGAGTAGAAGCCCGTACCTTATAGATAGGGGTAATATCGGCAGGACGCAATAGGGATTTGTTTTTATCCAAATCAAATGTCTTACCATCGTGCTTGTAGGGCTTATCACCGACCCCAGTCAGCATGGTAAATTCACCGTCGATATTCTTGCGCCAGTAGCCAATAAGGAATATATGAGCCGCCTTTGCAATGGACGATGAGTTCTGGATACGGTCACGATCGACCTTAATGTCCAGTACAAATACTGTGTTACCCACGGCCTGCGACACATTGAAATAGACCGGAGCCATCGAGTCGCCATCTTTCGGGTAGAATACAGTGACTGCTGCATTGGGGATTTTCCGTACATCACTAGCATACCATCCGGCATGACGATTAACGTACTTGTCCTTATAGCCTTTCCATGCTGCCACGATGTCCTTCAACTGGTTACATACATTCTCTGGGATGTTATCTGTTGAGAAGATGCGGATATTGAAGTTCTCTTTGGCTTGCCTGATTGCATAGCGCCACTGACTCCAGCGGCCACCCTCCAGAGAAGTGTAGTCAGCTGAGTTGTAGATGAACTCGGCAGGGGTGTTATCCCGTGAGTAACCAGCGGCTACCTTTTCGGACAGGCCAAGGTAGGATAAGTTCGACTCAGATACAGATACATCTGTACCGGAATTAAGTAATGATAGAAGTTCTTCGGCTTCACGCTCACGTACCGCATTCACATGCAGCGGGAACCCCATGTGATAGAAAATAGGACGTCCGAATATCTGGGACTTCTTATAGATATACAGGAAACCTGCCTGTAAATCTTCTTTGTAATAAAATGGTCCACGCGCCAGCCACGTGATATGCAGACAGAACAGGGGTGAAGTACCTCTCTTCAATCGTAAGTAGCGACTCAATAAATCACTATCCGCATAGGTGAATTTTGTTAATTCTGCCAAGGGGTGGTTCATAATAATCAGAATCCAGTTATTGGGGCAGGGATCGCCTACCCCATACTACAGTTATAAGGCTTTGTTAGTCTTGCGTTTGGTCGCAGCAGCTGATGCCTTACGAGTTGGTTCGTACGCTTGGTGCAATGCCGCCTGAAGCTTGACGCCCATCATATCCAGAGTAGGAGATGATACCTTCAGTCGTTCCAGCAACTGGAATGCAACTACGTTATCTTCCACCTTCTCGCCTTCGAACTTCCACTCTTTCTTGTAAGTGTTGGCACGGTAGCCGTTATCGTAGCGGAAGATGTTCAGTACGTTCTTACACATATACGAAGTGTACAGCGTTTCTAAAGACAGGCCTAAAAGCGACCATGACAGACCCAACTTGTTGGTCATCTTTTCAATACAGAACGGTGTGGACAGGAATGAATGGAAAGTAATACCTTCCATACACTGAACCAGAGACTCAATCTCTGAATCCGGAATACGCTCACCACGGGAATAGCTGTTGAATCCATCCTCAAGGTGGAGTTTCAGATCTGATGCAGTCAGGCCGCGCTGGATGTAGATAGATACGATGAAGTGGAAAATGTCCACTAACTCGACCTGGATGTTGTCCCAGTTGATTGGTGTATAGCCTACGCCCTTCCACCATTTCCATGGAGTCGATTCAACGGCCTCAGCACCTTCCTGACGGATGGCACGTCCCCAGTTGCGATTCAGTGCTGCCCAATTGTTGTCATTGGAGGCACGGGCATTACATGTATCCTGCAATTGCAGAATCTCTTGATAGGTACTTAATTTCATTGTTTCTTCAAACCTCAGGTTGTAAAAGGAGTCCCTACATTACATAGGATAAAAAGAGTTGATTCTCAATAGACGATCAGCCCAAACTCAATAACAGCTTAAGTGGGTGCAGAGGGTTCGTAGGAGAATAGGTGTATACACAAATGGAAATGACTAGGACAGCCACTAAGATGACATAGAGATCCCAGTTCTTCTCAAATGGATAAGGTAGCCGGAACCGCATCTGTGCTCCGATACGAAGTACCAGATACAGGCAGAGCAGGAGGGTAACAGTGTTTACGATCAGGCAGATATTCATAATGCAGATACCTCAAAAGTGGATACCTGCATTAAGGTTAAACCCTAAGATGGTTAAGTACCTGAAACTGAGCTATAGACTTTGATAAGTGTCGCAAGGGGATCTTCTTTGAATCCTTCATGGACGTAGAGGCTGAAGTCTCCTACCGTACAATGATAATGATAGACTTCAGCTACTTTGATATTCTGATAGCACTGGAGGTTCAAACTAAAGTCACAGGCCAGCGCCAGCAAAATCCTCAAAGTAGTATCGAATACAGAATCAGCTAGGATAGATAGCTTAACGTCGAGTATATACTCTTCACTTGCTACATCCTGCACTTGGACTCTCAGACAAGGGTGCTCCAGATCTCTCATGTTACGCCGCCTTAGATGAACGTGAATGAGCTTCGAGATAGGTCATCCTCTCGAATCGTACCGTAAAGCCAGAGTAATGGGACTCGGCCGTGGTATTTTCATCATTTGTGGCTTCAGTGAGGTGCTTGACTAAGGGGTCAATGTCCACACATTCCTGCTTTAAAGTGGTGGCCAAAGCCGAGGAAAGGCGCTGATGGACATTGATGCCGTTCGTGTTGACATGCACCTGAAGCTCCAGCTGCTCACCGCGTAGCACTGTCATTTCAATTACTGGTTTATCGCACATAGTACGCTCCCCAACGTGGTTGATATCATTAGTTACATACGGAACAGAGCAGCAGATTGAATACTACCGCCCTCGACATAAGATGACCAAATAACACCCAATGAAATGGTTACTGACTGGCCGGAGAATAAGTAAGCAGATAGATGCCCTCTTTAATCGTCAAGGCTAAGTCAGGGATCTTATGCTCTTTGATGAGAAGATCAATTCGATCCCGTAGATTCTTACCCGTCTGATCAACCCGCGCCACTGGAATAGATACCCGTGGGGAGTAGGTAGCCCTCAAAATGGCTTCCTTAGCTGCCGCAGTCGTCCGCCCAGCGAGGCGAGGGGATATGTTTATCACTTGCTTACTCACTTGGGAGGTCTCCTCCTACGATAACAGTAATAGGGATGGCGCCTTCTTCACCTTTATCGCAGAAGTCGAATAAGTCAGACCCGATGTGCTTCATGTATAATCGTTGCATGACCAAATCCAGACCATCTGTTTTATAACCCTGTGCCTTAGCCTCTTCCTGAAACATCGGGAGTACCTTATCGAAATCCCAATGCCCAGCACACCAGATGCCCCACGGTTCATCTTCATTGGCGTAATAGAAATAGACTTTCACCTCGGCCTCAATGACCGCATAGAGCCACGGAACCAAGTCAATACAGTTTTGCTTGTAACTGGCCATCTTCTCAGGTGTATCAGCTCGGGTCAATGTGACCTGACCTTTATGCCCTGCGATCACATTGCCATACCAATCCTTCAATGCCCAGCCATCCCATGACAGGCTTATTGAGTAGCCGATTAACTCGACCTTTTCCAATAACTTGCCAAGGGGCATAATCATATCAGTGCGTAACGAGAGGGATACCTGCATCTTGTTTCTCCATCTGTGCCAGCAGCTCCACTACCCATGGGTTCTCTCTTTTGAGTCGGCCAAGGGTTGCATGACTGGCTACTAAATTATACATTACATCCGCTTTGTTCTGGGCGTAGAAGTAGACCTTCTGACCTAAGACCATAGCGTGTACTAAGACATACTCGACCGTATCCTTAGTGGCAGTTACGCCCTCAAAGGTAGACCGAGTAGCATACATCTTGATCACTTGGGGAGGGTTACCGTCTTTATCCAATGCTACAGTAACCACATCAGCATCACGCGCCCCGCCCACAATCATTACATCAACTTTACTCTCTGACATACTCACCTACAGATATGATAATCGCTTCGGGGTACCCCGACTCTATTTCTATCTGACCTACGGTAAGACCTGTAATTGATTCCAGATCGCGGATAAAGATGATGTCTTCCTCAGTAGGCACCTTCAGGTTACGTAAGCCGCTCATGTATAACATGATACCTGAGGCACGTGGGTCAATAGCGACCGGAGACTTGCACATAATAGAACAGGTGGGTATAAGTTTCAGCCACCGGTCATACACTGTCTGAGGTACAATCAATGGTGAGACTCGGACTACGTAAGGGTTGCCTAAATCAAATTTACTCATGACTGATTATCCATGTTATGGGTCTAATCAGTATATAAGGAGGGGAGGCCAGTCATCCAATAGGAGTCGAATAACTGGCCTTAGGAGCTAGCCTCGAGTCAAGGCTTGAGTCTTAACTTCCTTGACTGGCAGGGAAGCGATCAGGTGGTCGATAGCTGCTTGAGGATCACCCTCCATGCCGCAGGTGTAACAATCGACACTCAGATAGTCATGTTCAGGGTAGGTGTGAATTGTGAAATGACTTTCACTCAGCACCCAGACCTTGGTCAGACCCTTAGGCTCGAACAGCTTCTCCGCGCTCAGAACTATGTTCATCTTGCTTTGGTTGATAGCCTCTTCGCACAGCTCCGATAACACGGCATCGCTGACTGGTTCTGTTAAATAGATGTCAGCAATGACATGACGCCCTTTATTATCCATTTTTGTTACCTCAGAATCGGAAGCTTGGATGGAACCCCGACCCCAGTTAATAGACTCCCAAAACTAATGGCGGGAGCGATACCAGTCCTACACTGCGGAATACTTAATACGCATATTGAGCTTGGCTGACAACTCCGTCATTAAATTGTTAAGGTCGGGGTCAATTCCTATATTGAACTCAAACTCAACCCCATCAACACCCGCCACGGCCAGAGCCTCACAGTATTCACGAATCTGAGGCCTGTCCGACCCCGTGGTGTAAACATAAGCCCAGCGACCACCAGACGCACAGAACTTCTGGAATATCGCGGTTAATTCAGCCTTAGAGAACTCCCGCAGATTCGTCACATAAGACATATTGGGGTCATTCTTATCTGCCCAGTCCTTGGTGTGTCGCTCAAGGTAAGGGTCGTTCTCAAGGTTGATGTACTTCGTACCTTCTTTGATCACATAGTACGCTTCACGCTCCTGCCCCAAGGTGTACTCTTCTGATAAGACTACCTCGTGCAGGGACGGATCGAATCGTACATATCCACCTACCATGTTGATCAGCACCCCGCCGAACTCATTGATACACTTCCTGCAGTTATCGAACTTGGTGGCCAGAGCCTCGTCGATGTTGAAGATAGGATTGTTCTCCTTGAACTTAGCCATCATCACGGCCACCCCGAATACAGAGTTTCCGTGGTTGGATCCTGGTGCATGATCCCAACGGTCAGGTGGAACCCTCGACTTCAATAACGCTGAGACATGCTTGGTAACCTGAACCCCGACCCACTCGAAGTACTTGGCTAAGTCAGCTACATCTGTGATTAAGATGTGCTGACCTTCCTTTCCATTTTGAGTGAGGTGCTTGATAGTGACGAGTTGCATCATTTTCTGAAAGCCTCCGCCAGTTGGGGTAACTTATCTTCCTCTTCCATTTGGCTGAGGAATACCAGATAGGCCATTGAATCCATGATGTCTCCCTTAGCCAGATGCGCCTTCAGACCTTCGATAACCCCCGCTGTGGTGAGGAAGAATCGTCCGTTGGTATCATCGACCTCAACCCCAGTAGGTGGCTGAGACCATCCGTTATCAAGGCCGTGCTTCTTCTGAGCAGTCTCTAACTTAGCCATCAAGGAGTTGGCTGCATTGATCACTGCGTCACGGGTAGACGGATGCAGACCCTTAGGTACACATACCGCTGACTTCGTAAGGAGCTGCACAGGGGAGGCCACATGACCTACTACGACCATATGCTCAACAGGGCGCAGACGTGCTGTATCCTTGACCATGTGGGTCAGCTTAGGGTTATAGCACTCAGTAAGTGCGCAGCCCAGATAACCCCTTGGGATTACCTCGCCAGTCTCAGACCGCAGATACGATAAGAAAGGTACCGACCCCTTAGCGATGACCTCATACTCAGCCCATGAGCCGTGCAACTCTTCATTGCAATCAACCGGACGTCGCATGATAGATCCGATACGGATTTCGACCCCATCAGCATCGAAATACCCCGTGGCCAGCGCCAGAGACTTCTCATGCAGTGACACGGCCAGCGCCTGTGTGATGTTATTGATATGATCCCGTGAAACTGGATTCCCGTGGTGGAAGAAAGTCGTCACATGGGTGTTGTCATCAATCTGGTACGAGTAGGTATCATCAATTTGGTAATTGAAGATAGCCTGTTCCTTCTTTTCTGGCATGATAAGCTCCTTAGACTTCTCAATGCAAACAGGGCAGGTCAGAAAACTAAGCTGACCTTCATTTGTGATATGTTCATGCAGCCACTTGAATGTATCAAGGGTGAGTCCACATGACATGTTGCTGTTCAATAACAGATGGACGCTACCGACCTGCGGGTTGCCTCGGACTGTGGAGTCCATTAACTTAATCAGCATTGCCTTATCGGTGCGCACCGGACGCATGTTAGTGTCCATAGTTGAATCCTATTGAGAATGTGTTCCCAGTCAATTCGTTGGTGTAATGGACATCAGACGACCCGCAGCAGCCAGACTCGACTGCTTTTTCATACTTATCGCTGACTTGGCCATGGACGACTCGGCTGATACGGAAGTTGTCCACGCAGCCTGCATCTTCGACCTCCTTGTACAATTCGGAGGCCTTGTTGCTGAGGAAGTTCAGGTCGTGCTCATTGACATCGGGAATCCACGCTAAGATGTTCTTACCATAGATACGCTGGTTGAATCCATCAGACATGTGCTGACTCCTCTAATGCTGTCTCCATAAGGCCATGGACGAACCGAGGCAGGGCAAAGCTGGCTACATGGAGTTCTGGGGTGTAATACTTCAGGTCAAGGGTGGCCAATGTCTCCATATAGCTTCTGATGGAGCTGGCGGTTCGACTACGTGCGCCCTCATCATCTGTTGCCCATGCGAATGCCATAACTCCGCCCACATAGGTAGGCACCGATGTAGTGAAGAAGCCTGCATCCTTATAGAGTGATTTCAATGGGACATAGGTGGCTTCGATTTCCTCAGACTGAAGGAATGGCACCCCATTTTGTGATACGAAGATTCCGTTACGGGTGAGTAACTTCTTGCAGTCCGCCATAAACTCAGCGCCGAACAGGGGTGAACCGAACTCGACTGGGTCTGTGCAATCAGAAATGATCACATCATACTTGTCGCGGCACTCCTTGACGAACTTGGTTGCGTCAGCAATGACTAACTCAACCCGTGGGTCATTGAATGCACCATCAGACAGTTCAGGCATATAGCGCTGGCACAGATTGACTACTTCTGGATCAATCTCGACCAAGGTGATTCGTTCCAGATTACGGTGCTTACATGCCTCGCGAATGATACCACCATCACCGCCACCGATAACCAGTACGCTACGTGCCTCCTCATTGGCAGGGGAGGCGAAAGCTGCCAGCGGGACATGGGTGAGCATTTCGTGGTAAGCTGCTTCGTCGCGAGTGGTGACCTGAACGATTCCGTCCATGGCCATGACCGTACCCATCGCCTTGTTCTTGAAGATGACCATATCCCAATACGGCGTGGAGTACTCGAGCAGCAGCTCCTCGACCTTAAATGTCTGGCCGAAGTTATGATACAGGGTCTCATGAAACAGACCATTCTTGATCATACCTGTGGAAGCCTGCTCAAAATCGAACACCACCGACACCGAGCAGCCCCAGCACAGCTCGAACGCATTGATAAGCTTAATACGCGCCTCATTGACCAGTATCGCACGTTCGGACTGAGGTGTATCAGGGAGCCACATCAATAAAGTATCGCCAGTCTCAACCGTCGCCAGACCCCCGACAGGATCAATGGAACTGACTTTGGCTGAATAAATCTCATCGGGGATCAAAGGTGCTGTCATAGCTGATTATTCTCTACTTGGTTGATTGTTGTTTGAAGCTCGATCATTCGGCCATAAGCTATGGCTCGCTCGATCAAGGCCTCCTCGCGGGGAGTGGTAGCTCCCAGCTGGGCGGTGCCGTTGTTCAGATCGAAATTGTGCTTCGTGATTAATGCTACCATACGCGTAGTCATCAGCTGAAGCACTAGTGATTTGGAAAATCGTTTCTTAATCATTTTCACACTCCATCAACTGGGAGTGTACCACACGGTCAGTAACCATCGACTTATAGCGGTCGGGATACTCCTTTGCATACGTATCTACGTCCTGCTGGGTGAATCCGTGGGACATATCGAACCCTACCGATAGCAGGAACTGCCGCTCGAACTCCTGAACATCTAACTCAGTCGTACGCTTTGGCTCATAGGTGATATAAATGCCCTTGTCATTATAATCAACCCTGTAGCCTAAGATTCCATGCACATCGAGGAACTCACTAATCGCCAGACCCAGCTCCCCAACCGGAACACCGACAAACTCCAGTAATGCCGCTGTATCAACTGTGTGATGACGCTTGCGTCCGTACGTTTCCTTGGCCATGCGAATCTGACCCAGCACCCACTCAGGCTCAACCACAGGGAGAACTGACAGTAAGTCCCATGGGAACGTAGCCGTCTGAGTAGAGCGCATAGCTGCGGCCAGATCAGATGCGAACGTAGCGGCTGCTTCGTGGCAGTTTGCCTTGATAGGCATACCGACTACGTGCTCATAATGAGACTCTGCTGCGCCGAACAGATTATTCTTACGGGCGTCAGGCTGTGAGCCGAACTTCATCATGTATTCAGCCATGCTACTTCTCCGTTAAGTGTGGTTGGTTATGGGTGATGGTATAGGCAAGGGTAGGGGTAAGGCCAGTTATGAACTCAAGGGTTTCAGTAATCTGGATGTCTCCGCTGACCGCAAGGGGCGATGCCTTAGATCGTAACAGTTGCGCCAGTGCAGTTCGTGCAATGATACACTCGCACAGGAACGGAGCCAGAGCAGGGGTCATAAGTAAATCAGAGTTGATTGTCATCTTATGGAGCTGCTTAACTGTATCGGCCACCTGACTTCTAGCACTGGGGAACGGGCTTTCATTAGCCATCTGGTTCATCAATGCGCTGATCCACAGTCGATAACCATTCCCGACCGCCATGGACGCATCGCTAGGTACGATAACCTGCAATTCCATACGCTTGAAAGTCTCGATGGCACGATTAGCATTCCACTCATTGTTAGGGGCGATGGATGGCACCATAATACATTCGAGTGCCTCCTTGTTGCTGTCATACCAATAATCAGTAAGCATCACGAACTGGTCGCTGGTATAGCCAACCTCTGTCATAAGGTAAGACATATAGTTATTGATTCGGCCACCCAGCTCCTTAATAAAGGTATTCAGGAGGGCTGATACATTGTTATTGTTGTTTGTGGATACTTCTGACATTCCAATCTCCATTTCGGCTACATACAATTACATCATTGCATATAAAACTCATAGGAGTAAGGGGCGTGATTACCAATAGTCGTGGGAGAAATAGATTATATTTGCGAGGGGAGGCTGGACTTGTTGTAGTAGTTGTGGATACTCTCCCATCCACGGCATACCATGGGTATTATCCGTATATCCATCTATCGGTGTATCGGTGGGGTATCGGTGGTAATGGAACCATACGGGCAAACAATACCAGTTCAATAGATTTTTGAAAAATAGTTGAAAATACTTTTTGTGGGGTCGGTGAGGCAAGGTGGTTCGGTGTGGAGGGTGGCTGACCACTGGAGATTGTGGTCAGCCGGATACACATGTTCTCTATTTTGGTTTCAGGGGAGGGTATTGTGGCCTACTACCCTCCCTAAAGCTAAGGAGGAACCCGTCGTGGCGTAGGCACGTACGCAGTAACCTGGTTTGCCAGATGATCTATGTTAGCTCGGCATTCGCAAGGTGCCTCCCTGCCCGACCACAGGACAGGTGCTACATATATGGGGAAGTCAATTGTTGGCAGGGCGAATGACGATGCCAGCCCGATAGCAATAGTTGCTAAACTTAGACTTAATCGCATGACACCCCCTTACCTTAATTCTCTTAGTTAATTGTGACCACGACACCGGAGCCACAATCTAATTATACAATGCAGTACGGAAATCTAAATACTACATTGAAAGGTACGCTTACACTTATCTGAGTAAAAACCAGATAGGCTACTTGGGAACCACTGTTCTGGATACATTAAGGGTGAACGGCAGCCGGAACGCAGGATCAGGGTAGACCCATATATGGTAACAGTTTGCCGCATCAGTTAGATTAGACTCGGGTGGGAATACCTCCACACCTGTGTATTCAGGTCCAACTATCTGGTTTTTAATAAACTGCTTATCTGCCCAGCCGCATAAGGGTTGATTATCGTGCCTGCAAATAACAAGGTGGATAATCTCTGATGAGTCCCCTAGAACCTTACGGGATTTTGATACATTGTAGGTGGAGTTTTTATAGACCTCAACCTCTCCCACAATATTCTTCATTACGTCAGACACTGGGATTATTCTTACAAGGGTGAACTCATCCATGATTACTCCTGAGGTTTGAGATATTCTTCAGGAGTCTTCTTGTCAAAACCAGCCGTGCTAAGCATAGCTGATAGGGTTACCCCGTTTTTGTAATCATCTTCAGTCAGATAAACTTCTGCCTCCCAGCGAGCATAAATGGAAGCATGCGAGGCCACCGAGCGAATAAGTACTTTCTTACCTAACAGCTTTTCTGTTGTGAAAGCCTTGGCTAACTCACCGTGGATTTTTTCCTGAGGGGATTTTGGTCGCCATGTTTCAGGCGTATCTATGTTGACCAGACGGAAGCGCTTCTTTGTAAATACTTCGAACCCTAGATCTACTTCCGCATCGAAAGTATCTCCATCTACTACATTTGTTACAGTGGCGAGATAAATATATAAGGGTTTCATGAGAGGCCTCTACCTAAGTTTGATACCTAGGTAGAGGTAAAACCATGGAGTGCTACATGTTACCCACAGTCACTTGTACGTTCATCTCACGATCACGATACAGCCGCAGGGGAATAGCTTCGAACACTACATAGGTAGGGTCTACCTCCATCTTCTTAATGCGGAAGGTCTGTGAAAGTTTAGCTACCCACCATGGATAATCATGTAATGTGAGGTGAGCATTGCGGCCGTCTGCTAAAGTCTCTTTAGCTGGGATTGTTGAGATGATCAACAGGCAGCGGTGAGTTGTGAGGTTAGCAATGTCCTCTAATACGGCATCCAGTGCTTCCGGTTCTACATGCTCAAGGACGTCGATGGACACCAGAGCCGGAGCAGGGGAAGGTCGTTTGCTGAAAAGCTCAACCGCTGGGTCATAGTTTTGATAGCGTGAGCGTGTATCCACTTCAGACAGCTTGCCCTTACCGCAGCCATAGTCAATTACTGAAGAGGGACGGTGTTCTCTTGTGAAGTCAAGGATCCGGTGCAAGTGAGATGCCGGTCCGTTCCCCCACAGAGGGTTTGTGCTATGCAGAGACTTGCACAGGGTTAAATATGAATCTGAAATCAACTCACTCACTTGGCACCTCTTGTTTTATAGTTAGCCACTTTAGGTTGTAATGGTTTACCCATGTCTTTGAGAACGTCCTTTGTATGCGTTATGGTAGACTTCAAACGCGATATGGCGCGACGTAAAGAGTCTTCCTCAGGCAGACAGGTAAGGACACCCTTTTGCTCTGTTTTTAAGTGTACGACCGTTACAGAGGCCAGAATAGGGGATAGCTTCGCAGTCACCACCCTGAACTTACCATCGTTATGGTCTATACCCAATAAAGACATCATATATCACCTCAGAATTAACTAGGGTGATATTCTAACTTCGGATCGAAGTTAGGGTTATTTTGGAGGAACAGGATAGGATCGTCTTTATACTCTCCGTATGCCATGTCGCAAATAACCTGGTCTGTTTCTGACAGAACAACTGATACATTGACACTTTGTGAGACCTCATTGTAGAGGCACCGCTTGGCATACAGGCTATCGAACAAGGCCTTGGTCATAGTAGGAACTAAGGGCTTGTAAGGTAACAGCAATTGGGAGGTCGCGTTAGGACGGTAAACTACCTCATGCCACAGGCCGAAATCCTTTCTTACTTTAAATGAAGTAACCCCTAACTCTTTGTTGAGTTGATCAAGGGTTGCATTTAAATCTTCCTCTCTGTGGAATACCCCGTCTAATTTCACCACCGAGCCGGAGCTTGTCACTACCGAGGCTTTAGTGTAAATTCGACGTGAAAAAAGTCGTTTCAAAATTGCCTTAAATTTCATAATAACTCCAAATCAGACAGCGTAGTTGCTGAAGTCTAAGGTACCACGGATAGAAATCTCTCTTAGTTCCGCTGGGCTATCACTGTTCACTCCACCGTCCTTAACTAAGGATAACAGAGTATCCCGCTGCCAGCTCATTAAATCGTTATAGGACAGACCACCTGCCGAGGCGAGGATAACTGCCATCTGTTCTTCGTGGGTGCGGAAACCCCACTGGCTAATGCAGATACCGATGTCACGGAGGTCGATATAAATGTTGTTGTTGAAACAGTAATTGATGACCGATAGGGTACGATGGTGAAGCAGACCATCTCTGTCACAATCAATAAGTACCTGAGGGCAATAAGGTTGATCCAGAACCCACGTCAACGACAGCGGGAAAGTAGGAGCAGGGCGATCTGATAACAGAGCCTTCAACTTCTCACGCTTAGGTACAGCATGGATGACATACTGAGGGTGGCGCAGGAATACTCGCTTAAACCAGCTGGGACGTAACACGGCCACCTGAGAAAAATTACCTGTACCTTGTAAAGCCCCCGCTACTTTGTGAGGGTCAACATAGAATACTTTCTTCAGCTCAACCCAAGGGTCCTCTAAGGCCTTGAACTTATCAATCACTGAGGCATACACGTCAGCCTCTTCTTGTGTAAATTTCAGATGACGTTCAGTATCCGTGTTATAGACTTTCTCGGTATTACGGAACGGGGCGCAGACCGTAGGGATATACAGTCGGCCTTCTTCCGCCGAGATGATGTCCTTGATAGAGGTGCCGAACTCAAGTCGACGTTGGAATAGATTGATAGAGGCACCTTTTTTCTGGGCGCTTCGATATCTACGGGCAGGTTGTTTCATGTCAAAATTCCTAAATAAGCAGATTACCTAAGGGAAAGTTGATAAAACCCTTATTGGTGGCAATCTGCTAATGAAAACTATAATTGTCCGCCTAAGGCACGGGCAAAATAGTTCAATGAAAGAACTGACATTTGTTGAAGTGCTTCAAGTCGAGATTTAGGGTCACTGTTAATGACACCCTGCTTCAACCTCGCTAACTCTAATTCTAAGTGGCCAAGGAGTGCCGCCTCATCTAGGGAAAGATGACGACCTTGTGACTTAGAGATGGTGAGAACTTGGGTAACAGCCTCTGGTAATTTTTCTACCATCGATCCATCTCACGTTTAAAGGCAACGCTCATGGTGGGGGGCATATCAAGGTACTTAACCTCTGACACTTTGCTAAGGTGCTTCATGCGGTCAACTGTTTCGGCAAATGACCCAGAGGGCAGTGAGGCCACCCGTACATAGTCATTATTACGATAGCGTCCAATAAGGATTACATAGTTATCAGCTTTGGCATGAGGTGCAATATCGGCGTGAAGGGTTGTGACATCTTTAATCATGCCTCGAAGCATATGAATGTCAGACCGCAGAGATCTGATTTCTGACTCCGACTGAAATTGCTTATTGCGTAGACGATCTAGCTCTTTGGCATTCCCCACAAATAGATCGTAGAGGTACTTCTTTGCTTTATTAAACATACTTTCACCTTGAATGATACCCCCTGTACCATACAAGGTGAGAAGGCATCAATTAATACTTAGCGGAGGAAATCCCAACAGTGGTGGGCTACGATATTCTTGTACACCACCCACGATGAGCCGGAGGTCACCAATGGGACTATAAATGCTATTAGGTAGGAACCGGAGATGAAGTTTATAGCGGATAGAATGATAGATATGACAGCTATCAGAATGAAAGTCAGAATCATACTTATTCTTGTAACAGCGTTAGATTGTGGGCAGTGCTTTTTGTCACGGGCAGAAAGTAATACTTTAAACTGAGTTTCTGAATGGTTCATATCCGGAATCACTTCTTAATCTCAATCGGGGTTAATGTAATACAGAGGTGGGACATTGAGTAGCGCCCCACCTCAACCATGCTTTAATTAGATGGTTTTAAACCCTGAATATGTTATGACACCGGACAGGGGCGAATTAGACAGTTTCGGCGCCTTCATTAGGGTCAGCAACTTCTGCTGGCTCCTGAGCATCATTGGCCGCCTGGTTAGCAGGTAACAGGTTCTCAGGGATATCTGGAGATTCAGCCAGAGCCGCGAAGGTGTGACGGTTGATGGTGAAGTCCAGAGTAACGATGTCCTGAACTGGAAGGATAACCAGATTGGTAGTATTCAGGCTGATGGTTACATCGGGGTCTTCTTTAAACTTAGCACGGATATTATCCAGCACTTCTTTATTAGGTGAGTCACCAATTGAATCACGGCGCAGATCCATATGCAGAGCCTGTCTCTGTGAGTTATCCCAGTTAGGAACCACTGTTGTGTGCAGAGCGTCAGTTGCTACTTCTGGTGTATCGAACAGTTGCGGCAGGGCAAGGGTCAGCGTACCTTGTTGTGACATGTGAAAAATAGCGTATTTCATTGTTATTTCCTTGTTTTAAAATTCATTAGTTACATAAGGCTCCGGAGAGCCTCATGAATAGGTTGTTAAACTGAAATCGGAGCCGCAATGACGCCGTGCGATAAATAGTCAACCAAGGTGAAGTCATCGAAGGTGAAACCATCGATTTCAGTAACCGCTGGGTTGATAACCATACGAGGTAAGCGAGGGAACGGCTCATTTCTGAGTTGCTGCTTCGCTTGCTCGAAGTGATTTGTGTACAAATGGACATCACCGAATGTGTGGATGAAGTCCTTGGCAACATGACCAGTCACCTGTGCGATCATCATAGTGAACAGGGCATAGCTGGCAATGTTAAATGGTACACCGAGGAACAGGTCAGCACTACGCTGATACAGCTGGCAGGACAGGTAACGGGATGGGATACCGTCTTTGTCCATCATGGCAATAATATCTGCTTTGTTTTCGTCATAATATTCATCGTAGCTTTTGCTAACTACGTGGAATAAATCCTGACCGCTTTCCTGAATCTTCTTGACGAAATCAAGGTCGGCCAGCATCAAATCGAAGTAACGCTTACGATGTAATTCGAACCGATCGTGGCGTGGAATTTCCGCAGAATAGAACTGAAACAGTGTATGACACGGTGGCAGCGCTTGTTTCCCCTCTGCGGCGTTCTGAACCGGAGACTTACTTGCATCAGGCAGAACGGCAGGGTTCCATGCAGAAACCAGCATACGGCGACTGTCGGGGTTTGTTTTCAGCTCGTTGATCACATCTTGGAGTTGATCAATTGCATACCGCTTGACCTTGATATTTTCTGGATCAGAGTCATCTACCTCGTCCACTTTCCAGCTGCGCCATTGTTCACCATAGACAGGTCCGAGTTCACCAGTTTCAGTAGCCCACTCATCCCAGATTGATACCTTATTGTCTTTCAGATAGCCAATATTGGTATCTCCCTTAATGAACCACAACAGTTCATGAATGATGGATCGCAGATGAACTTTCTTAGTTGTGATGAGCGGAAAGCCTTCACGTAAGTCAAATCTCATCTGATGGCCGAACAAGGATCTTGTACCTGTACCAGTCCGTTCTTTATTCTTATCATCGCCTTGGGCGAGAACCATGCCCATGAGCGCTAAGAACTGTTGATCTACTTTATTAGCCATTTTAATAGCTCCGAGGTAAAGAGGCCACCGACGTCAGTGGCCATTGGTAGTTAGATTTCGTCTATGTCGTCCTTGGACGTACCACGGGCGAGACAGTTGTCACGGCGATCACAGAACATACATGCCCCGAAAGATGGAGTAGGGATATAATCGCTTTCACCCTTATGGTTTTCCATCTTCCTGTGAGTGTCGATAATATCGATCACTAAATCACGTCGTTCTTCTGCCGTAAACATATACGGGTGATCAGGTTGGTACTTATCCTCTTTCCAGCCCCAGAAGCAGCTACGGATACGGGCATTCAACCAATCACCCTGATGGTAGCCTTCCATGATTGTGTAGAACTTAAGCTGCACAGGGTCAAGGAAGGAGCCAAGTGATTTCTTACCGTCGATAATGAAAGTATCTGGGTAACGTGCACTTGCCGGAGCTCGCCAGAGGAAATCCAGTTCTCCTTTCATAACTACCGTGTACTCGTTGTACGGGGCAGGGAGATCCAGTTCGATGCGAATGTCATTACGCTTGACTTCACACTGTATGTCGTGGAGGCTGAACTGGCTCAGGAAAGAATGCAATGGTTTCTTATACAGCTCGCGGATCTCTTTGATAACAGAGTTGGCCGCCTGAAACTCATTCACGTAGTCTTTCATGTCAACTGCACACAGGGTGGAAGTTGCCAGCAGACGTGGACGGTCAGTATGTTTACCTTCTGAGCGTTCATGAACCCCACGGGCAATATCAAACTTCTCCTGTGTATCGAAGTCATGCTCGAACTCGCTCAGGGGGCGAATAAATGGCCAGAGTAACTTCAGGTCTTTGTCAATCAGGTCACACAAGGCTGCAAAGTTCTTGTTCCACTGTTCAACATCGGTAGCCCAGATGTTAAATAATGGATCATACTCTTCTGCTTTGCTAACTAAGGCTTCGAAGATGTGTTGTACCATGATACCCACATACGACTTACGGTTGTCGTGGGCAGGGTTAGACTCAGGCTGCTTCTTGATATGGGCATCATAGAATTTCAGCTGACAGTCCTTAGCACGGCTGTACTTGGAGAAGGAGTAGTGGATCTCCTTCCTTTGTTTAACTTCATCAGTCATTTTTACTTCCATCTTCTGATAAGGGGAATCTGCTCTGTGGACACTCATCCGCATAAAGGCCAGAGCCAACCAGCACGTACTTTTGTAACTCTTCTTCTGAGATTACATCCTTACGTACCAGAAGCTCTGTCAATAAACAGATGACGGTGTTCTGATTATCTACTACGGCCTGAAGCATCTCCAGCCTACCGTGACCGTGGTCTGATGCTGATTGCAGATGGGCGTACACCGCCGTCGATACATCAGGGTAGACCTTACTGGTATCATACTCGTTACCGTAAGGCTTTATAATTGTGCAACCTCGCTTCTTCACGCCGCACCTCTCATAACCACGACCGAAGAAACATCATCAATCTTATTCTTAGATTGGATCACTAAGGTCTGGCTAGGGTTGTTAGATACATACTGGGTTGCATCTTCTGAAGTAAATACGAGTGCCTGTAGTAGACATTCAGTAGTACCACTGTGTCCTACCCACTTACGAACAGGGCAGGACTGATCAGTGGCCACTTCGATGTAATAAAGTGGTTTGCTACTGTTTGGCATTGGCCAGCTCCATGTAGTGGTAGATACGATCCTTAATTGACTCAGGTGCCAAGGCGGTTGCTTCTGCACCAGTGTCTTTCGTATCGAATAAATTCAATGACGATACGAACTCGGAGATATCAAGGTTGCGACTTTCAGCCGAACACAGAGACTCCTTGATGAAAGCCTCCTCGAACTTACGGTGAGGGATTTCAATGTGCTGGAAGTCAATGGATTTGTCATCCACATTGAATGTCACCTCTACGATTTCCGGCTTGTGGAGATCGTTCACCGCATAGTTGTCTCGCGCCAGACGAGTCAAGCTCCATGGGTTGACGAAGGTGATCTTATGGCGAGGTGCCTCATCTTCTTCATCCGCATCAATGTCCACTGCTTCGCCCAAGGTCATTGTCTTATAACCCTTGTGGAGGTGGCCAGCAATGATCACATTGAAGTTTCTGAACTCAAGGAACTTGTCATAGGTCAGAAAATGGCAAAATGGTAGTTCGTCGCCTGGTGGGACAAGGTGCTCGTGGAGAACCACTACGTTCATGTCCTTAGGATCTAACCGTGCATTGAGGTCAGTCAGCTCCTGCCAGAACTCGTCATGGTCAGAGTTGTAATCTACCCCTGATAAGGTGACCTTAGGCTTACCCTCACCGAAGGAAGCCAGCACCACAGTAGATGCTGATACATCCTGTAATACATTCCCCTTGGTGAAGATGCTGTATACCGACTCAGGTTTCATCTGACGGCTGGACATTTTCAGGTCATGGTTACCGGAGATGGAATAAACAGGTACGCACTCCTTCAATTCACACAATGCGCCCATAATTTGGTTAATGGATTTTGCTGTGTACAATGAAGGGTTCTTGTAGTTCAGAATATCTCCTGGCATTACCAGAGCGCCGATGCCGTTTTCCTTAGCGTAGGAGCCAATGAATCGCAACTTTGCGTGCTGCTCATCTGAGAAGGTTTCGGGGTGACGACCGATTGGGGTTTGAACCCCCATGGCTAAATGCGGGTCACCCGTAGAGATCAGCTTGAATACGTTAGCCATTAATGTGCTCCTTCATGATCCAGTAACAGTTGATTACATTCACCGCAGCGTGGGAATTGATTCATCTCCTCACGGGTGGCAGCGATATTTGCTACTGTCATAGAGATCTTATCGTCGAAAGAGGATACCTGACTTTGCAATTCGAAGTATGAGCCGAGTAGAGCCACGTTGTCGAAAAGAGGGCGCAACCCCTTCAGTTCTTCGATTTGAGACGTCGTAGAGGCAAGTAGAGCGCCTACTTTCACCAATAACGCCTCACTGAAGTACAGATTGAGCAATGGACGGATTTTATCCATTTCCTTCAGGGAGGTGACTTGAGTCTGAATTGCCTCGACAGCAGGAGTGATGCCAGACAAGTCCGATGAAGCGGCTAAGTAGCCATCAGCCAAGGTGACCTTATTCAGGGTAGACTTGGCGGTCTGCAATACGTCCAGCTTGCCTTGGAATGTAGACAGCTTATCAACGAACCCAGCCAGCACCGAGGACTCTTCTGTGTATTGGTCGAGTACTGATACCCGTTTCAATAAGGTCACACCTAAGGAGTAGGCCTTAACATCGGACTCTGATGTCTTGTACCGCAAGGACAGGGTAGCCAGATCAGCCTTGGTGTCGATGTAATCCTGAAGTTTACCCAAGGATTCTAATTGACCCCTGAATGAACGATAGGTAGTCACCTGAGTAGTTGTAGAATCGAGTGATGAAGTGGCACCGGACAAATCTTCTGAGGCCTTGACATAGGCGTCTAAAATAGTCACCTGATCGAGGATAGCTTTCAGGGCATCATGTTGGCTCGTAACAGAGGCCAACTGTTCTTCTGTCTGACGGATGGTCAACTCAGCTTCGTCATAGTACTCTTTCTGACGGTTTTGCTCTTGCTGTTCTTTCTTACGGTCACGGGTGGCCATACCGGAAGCAGCTTCTAACTGGCTGAGGTTAAACAGCTTGTTAAGGATACCGGTATTTGTAGAGTTGACATAGGACACCATGAACAGCTGATCAGTCTGCTTTGTCACGTTGAGGTTCAAGAATGAGTCGTTGACCTCTAAGATGCGGAAACCCAGCTGCTGGATTTCTTCGGGAACCGTCCGGCCTACCTTACCGAAGTGAATAGGATCCTGACCCTGCACCTCGATGGTGTATGAGTTATCAGGTTTCACTTGAGTAATCTTATAATGGCCTTCCTTCTCAAATACCAATTTAGTATTCGGAGGGTTCTTATGAGAGTGATTACGCTGGAAGTTTGGTTGCCAATCGTTATACAGGACAGCACCCAGAGCGCGACGTACTGCTGACTTACCTAGGTTACTAGGTCCAGTTAGAGCCACGAAGCCCTTAAAATCAAAATCTTGTTCTGCGATACTTTGGAAGTTTCGCATTGATAGTCTATACATCAGAATTCTCCAGAATGAGGGTATAGATTACATACGGATTATGACAAGGATTAGAATACAACCAATCTGAATGTAATTAATCTTCGTCTACAGTTTCGACCGACTCCAGTAGCCGATCAACTGTATCAAATTGAAGTGCCAATTGCTCTACAGCTGCGACCAAGGCCGGATCAAACTTGCGAATCTCCTCCTTCTTCTCATTGAAGAATGGGGAGTCGACCAGACCCCGATAATACTCGCCGCTTTCGTATTTCAGCTTATCGAGCATACTCTCTGGCATGGGGGTTTTATTCTTTGGCATAGATTTATCCTTCTATTTCACCTAGATGATAATAAAGAGGGGAGGCCAATAAATGAATAGCCCCAGCAGTAATCCGTTACAGCTAGGGCTCATGAAACTTGGAGAGTCTCCAAGATGGGCTATAAAACTAATCCCGAAGCTTGTCAATGATTTGCAGAATCTCTAAATCTGTGATTTTGAAGTCTTGGTCCATTGGGAAGGTAGCGACCAGTTCACTTTTCAGAGTCTGGTAATGGATCGGGTGGCTTTTTAAATTCTTGCCATACAGATCGACCATAAAGGCCAGAGCCAGCTGAACAGGTCCGGAGCCGTGATAACCCCAGTTGAAACCATTAGGGCTGTGGTTGACAATTTCCTGACAGGTAGGGAGATACACTCCGTAAACAGTCACATCTTTAGTTCTTCCACATCCGATATATTCTTTAGCCATGATTTCGTCCCCCGATTTTGTTTAGCTTACATAGGATACATACAGGGGAGTAAAGTAGTTTCAATAGTAGTTTGAAAAATAGTTAAAAAAAGTCAGGTGATTTCTCACCTGACTTTAAGTACCAATTAATTGTTTAGATAACGTGGGTGAGTCCACCATCCGTACTTCCCGATAAGGGCTTTGTTCTTCCGGTAACCTCTGAGGTAAATAGAGATCTTCTGTGTCAGGGTCTGTGGATTGACGTACAGTCTATGCGACCAACCAGTCCTGCTGACCCTGACAGCTGAGAACCCACTATTGCTACGCAAGGTTCGCCTTAAAGATATCTGTGAGCTTAGGAACAAGGTCACACTTCTCCCATGAGAAGCCACCATCTTCTTCAGGATCACGACCGAAGTGACCGTAGGCTGATGTACGCTCATAGATTGGCTTGAGCAGATCCAGGTGAGTACGGATACCCTGTGGAGACAGATCTACTAATTCAGGCAGCACCTTCTCCAATTCACTGGCATCTACCTTCACGTCACCTTCTAACCCCACGTACACTGACAGGGGCTTCGATACGCCGATTGCGTAGGACAGCTGAATCAAGCATCCGCTAGCGAGGCCAGCCGCAACTACGTTCTTCGCTAAATAGCGTGCCATGTATGCCGCAGATCTGTCGACCTTAGTGGAGTCCTTACCAGAGAATGCGCCACCGCCATGGGGAGCAGCACCACCATAGGTATCGACGATGATTTTGCGACCTGTGAGGCCTGCATCGCCGTCTGGTCCACCAATGACGAAATTGCCGGTAGGGTTAACGTAGAAGTTCTCATCTGGACACATCCAGCCCTCAGGCAGAACAGACTCAACTACACCCCGTACGATCTCACGGAGTTGTGATTGGCTGAAACCTTCTTTATGTTGGGTGGATACTACGATGCTTTCCGCCCCGACAGGCCGACCATCTTTGTAGCGCAGTGTGACTTGGCTCTTGGCATCTGGCTCTAATGGGCTTTCATCATTCGCATGGCGGAGTTCAGTGAGCTTCTTCAGGATACCGTGGCTGTAGAAGATAGGGGCTGGCATAAGGGCAGGGGTTTCATCACATGCATAGCCGAACATGATCCCTTGGTCACCAGCGCCGACTTCTTTGTTTTCTGAGCTGTCCACGCCCATGGCAATATCAGCAGATTGCTCGTGGATGTAGTTTTGAACCTGAACATCAGCCCAGTGGAAACCAGATTGTTCATAGCCGATGGCCTTGATTACCTGTCGCACGGCATACTCCACTTCATAAGGAGTAGGCTGATTTTGGCAGCGAACCTCACCAGCTAAGATAACGCGGTTTGTAGTAACCATAGTTTCAATGGCAATACGGGCATCGGAATCCCGTGACAGGTGAAGATCCACCAAGGCATCGGAGATACGGTCGGCCACCTTATCTGGGTGACCTTCTGATACTGATTCAGACGTAAATAAATATTCACTCATTTCTGTTATTGTTCCTGTGTATTGTCGGGCAGTTCTTCTTCGTCGTCTTCATCGTCGACATACGGTTGGTCCAGCTCTTCTGGGTCAAGGGTTGAATCGAGATCTTCTACTTCTTCCTCACCCTGCGCGAAGAAAGCTGCTGCATTATCTTCGTGGGTGACTTCCTGAGTCTTCTTCAGGATCTGGGCGAAGAAGCCACGCTCCCATTCTTTGTCCATCAGGCTGAAGTCCTTTTCTGCTGGACACGTAAATACATGGACGTGCTCAGAGAATAAGTCCTTACGATCTTCACGGCGCTTTTCTTTCAGCGCTTTGTTAGTGAAGCCGGAACCAGTGGTCAAGATCAGGTCGGCAGTTTCCTGATGCTCGAAGTAGTGTGCTGTAATATCCAGCATGTCACGGCTGATGTAATAAGTCTTCTTCGTTACAGGATCCCGATACTCGAAATCCGAAATAACGATGATAAACTTAGAGCCTGGTTTCATCACGTGAAATGCAGTTTTGATTGTCTCGTGGAAGTACCCTTCGATCCACTCAGAATAAGTAGGGAAGGATTCCACTGACTGCTCACCAGCTTCACCGTCAACCGTGTTGTACATTTCAGTAGTGAAGTACACTGGGCTGAACATTTGAATGTCGAAATGATCGCGGTACATATCGCGGAACCCCAGCCGAGCATGGAGCTGCTCAGAAGGGCAGATGTAATAATCCAGCTTAGGGCGTGGAGTTACAATTGAATTCGGCAGCAAGGAGTTAATGTACTCGGCCACTTCCTTCTGACGTGGGATTACATCAATAACTACTTGGTGGCGTAAACTGGTCAAGGATGCACTTGCTAAGGTAGGAGTACCCCATGAACCGACCAGATGAAGTGACGACTTAGCATGCGGTGCATACTGGTTCATGATGGACGCATACACTTTGCTGTTAAATACAGAGGCACGGTCACAGAACATGGATGCTAACTTCATAAGGGTGTCGAATAGCTTATCCTGACCTGATTCACCGTCGAAGTCACCGTCGAGGATGTTCTTGATGAAAGCAGGGCGAGTAAGGTGCTTCATATTCAGGATGTTGTTATAAGCATCCCAAGTCAGAATATCAGCTGGTTTGTCCTTAGCACATGTAGCGATTTCCTTATAGCTAAGGTTGTTAATCAGCCGTCGACCTTCGTCTGCCCCTGAGTTACGGAACTGGGCCTTCTTGCCACCACGGGCAGCAGTGTACTTGATACCTTTACCCTGCTTCACAAATGTCTTGTAGACCGAGTTAGGGTCAACAGATAACTTCTTGGCGAAGAAGAATCGTAAGAACTTCAGGTAACCGTGGTCACGGTAGAGGTGTTTGATCAGTGTGTCAACGAAGATTTGTTCGTTGGCGATATACACTGTGGGGTCCTTCGTCTTTGGGACGGAGGCAATTTTGGTTTGCATCTTATCATGCAGGAAGCTCCGGCATGATTCCTCAGTCGGGAACTGAGAGTAAAATGCAGTACCGTGAGTCACGATAAAATCGCGTTCTGTCAATACTGAAACTGTCATATCTGAATTATCCAAATTAAAAGTGCGTACATCTTAACATACGCACTGTAGGGGTTATTGCAATAGCTACGACCAAATATCAATAAATGGGTTGTTGATCACTTCTAATAGGAATGATCGTGTGTCCGGACACAGGGAACGGCGGTCAGGTGAATTATAGAACTCACGAAAGGCTGCTAAGTCACGGTTGAAGATCTCCGCTAATTCATCTTCGTCCTTCGCCTTACCTACCATCTCCTTAATCATTTCACGGTAGCTTTCTACTTGAGTATTGCCATCAGTCTCTTCGAACACTACTTCCATGGATTCTGCATCCATCTGTGCATCGACGATACGTGCTGCCAATGTATCAGAGAACCGGAGGCCACCGGTGAAAATGGCTGACACAGGAACAGTGGTCTTCTTGCCGTAATAGTGGAACTCTATCTTCAATGGATCCTCGCAAGGAACAATCGAATATTCGATACCAGCCGGTAGGCTAATGTTCTTCTTTATTAACTCCACCCTACCCTGTGGGGTCAGGAGAGTTAATGCATCTTGTGTCAGCTTATCCATTGTATCAGCCCTGTTTTACGTAAACGTGCAGGATGATTTTCAATTCGTCCTGATAATCGCCTTCTTCGTTATTGAAGACTACTTCAGCGCAGCAGTTTGCTTTCCACTTGTTGTTAATGAACGCTTTTGTGCTGGCCAAGGTCTTCTCAACTTCTGTCGATAACAAGGTGATGAATCGTGTGTACGCAGGGCAACCCATCAAAGGGTTAACTTGCACGGCATACGATGTATGCTTTGTTTCAGAAATCAGGGCTGAGAACTCTTCGTACAGATTGGAAATGCTGTAGATGTTGTACAGGCCGGACATCACAAAAGTTACGTACGGGTAATCTTCTTCCAACTCTTCGACTTCGCTAGCAGCGGCTTCGTAGTTTGGCTTATCTTCGAATGACAGGTTAATGAACTGACGACCCACAGGGATCATGATTTTCTTCAACTTGGATTCCAGTTCAGTGCGCACCTGATTAAACGCATCTTTATCCAGTGAAAGATCAGCAGAAATAATCTTCAACATCTCGTAACGTCCTATAATAAATGAAAAGCGGAGCCTATATAAGCGCTCCGGCTAAAACATTCATGGACTTGAAAGGGGAGATGGCTAGATTTGTTCCTCCTCTGCTACCTCAACCTTTCCTTTCTTAGCGCCCTTCTTACCGTCACCCTCGGCCAGATCAGTTGTTGCTACTATCTTCAGGCCTTCTGACTCGTCATCTGGGCTGGCCATATCTTCGATATCGAATGACAGGGTATCATTTGCCACCCGATCCAAGTTGGCATCACCGTCACCCGTATCAATGTGTTCAATATCTTCATCATTGAACAGGGCAGTGAGTCGAGCATTGGCATCTGCCTGAACTTCTGGTGACCGGAACCACTCATTGAACTTCTTACGTCCGTAGACATAACCTGGATATGTTTCGTGATCAGCGTTTGGCACCAAGGCTTTATTGATCGGTTCATACTTGATGTAAGCACCACGGGAGTCAATAAAGCCGCGCTTCTTCAGCAGTTCTTCTGTTACGTGGTAATCCACTGTGCCTTTGCCATACTCGATAGCAAATTTGGTTTTGACCAGCGGAGGTGCCAGTTTGTTCTTGATACAGACTACGCTGGATAAGTTACCCACGCGTTGCTCAACTACTTCACCTGACATTGGATCCGGCACTTCACGTGTGATCTTAGCGAAGCCCTTAAACTGCCAACGGATAGAGTAGACAAATTTCAAAGCCTCGCCGCCTGTGGTGTTTTCTGAGCCGTCATTATTCTGAGACGAATCCAACACACCTGGTGCAGAGAAGCCACCGCCTATGGACGGTGCAAAGCGAACCTGATTGACACATGCGATACCGATGCGGTGCTGCTTTGCCAGAGACTTCATTTTGTAGCTGATACGTGACCACAGGGAAGCATGCTGACCGATACGCTTGTTGCCTTTCAACTCTTCTTCTGGGCGAGAGGCCGCAATCGAGTCAACGATGATTAGTGCCACGGTATCCTTCTCAGGCAGGGCAGCACCCTTGTTGGCCTTAACCGCTGCATCCAGTTTCTCCTTGACCAAGTCAAGGATGGCTTCTGTTTCTTCACCGGTGTCAGGCTGTAACAGGGTAAACTCACCGTAACCGCTTGGCAGGTTATCTGCTTCAGTAATCAGACCCAGAGTCTGTGCGTACTTGATGTCGAATACACCTTCGGCATCAATGTAGATTACGTTAGAGCCAGCACGTTGTGCAGATACACACGTCTGGATACAGACAGTTGTTTTACCTGAGGTGTTGGCACCCACCACTTCTACGATATGGCCACGTGGAACCAAGCCACCGATACCGGAGATCAAGTCGATTGTGATACAGCCTGAGCTGAATGCTTCAACCGCTACCTTCTTCATGGGATTAACCAGAGTAGGGTTGGTTTTCTCATACTTTGTTTTCAAGTCCTTGTTAAGACTCTTTAAAAATGACATGCTAATCTCCTACGACAGCTGGGTTATATCAGCCCTTGCATAATAATCAAGGACTCGTTGGTTCGGTTTAATTAAATCCGAGTTAAAGTTGGACACTGATAGTTTATCAGGGTCAGTGAATCGTGAGAAGGCTACATACGGCTGCTCAGGTAAGAAGAATCGTGAACAGTCTACGTGGCCGCGCTCTAATGACATACCCTGTGATTTGTGAATCGAAATAGCGTACCCGACCCGCAGAGGGAATTGATGACACTCCATGATTATCTTAGGCTTGCCGTTCTTCAATTCTTCCTTGGTGTAATGGGTGCGACCCACATCCACAGTTTTACCATTGTCCTTCTCTACTATGAAATAGTTTTCTTGGAAGGACTTCAGAATACCGGACTCACCATTGAACCAGACCAGACGACCTTCGTTGTCATAGTTGTTAGTGGTGAAGATAACCCGCGCACCATACTTGAAGTAGAAGATAGGGTTAATGATTAATTCGTTTTCAATGAACTTGCGTACATCTGCTTCATCATACGCCGCATCATTGAATCGGAACTTAACTAATAACCCCTTGCCTGGTAACAGCCCCAGACGATCGATGTTATAGATATCAATCTCTTCGTTGGTGGAGAACAGGTGGAGTGAATCCGGATCATAGGCGTGCATACCTAAATTACGGAAGAAGCTTGTCACTTCAGAATCGACCTCACCCACCCTGATTTTATTCAGGACTTGAGCGAACTCAATGTTGTCCGTACGGCGTACCTTAGTCAGCTCGAATACCTTAGGCTGGAAGTAATTCGAATCAAAGGCATAACGTGGTTCACCCTCTTTCGTAACAGGGGGAAGCTGAAAGAAATCACCCACATAGAGGATAGGTACTTTAGCTCCAAGGCAGTGACGTAACCGGTAATAGATCATATCTATCATATCACCCGAAGCCATTGATACTTCTTCAATGATGATTACGTTGGCCATCGCTAAGTTTTTAGTGATGGTACCCATAAGGAGATCGTGGGCTTTTTCAGGGGATACGTCAATCTTCGCCCCGAACTCCTCTGCTTGGCGTTTGTCCCAACGCTTGAGTTCTTGCAATGAGTTACTAACCCCGAACCGGAAGAAACGATGGATTGTGATACCCCCGATATGTGAGGCCGCGATAGCAGTTGTTGCTAAACGAATGGCTCGCAGTTGAGGTTCATAGTCTATTTCAAACGGATGGCGTTTTGGCTTGGCTAAGATACGGTTAACTAGATGTGTTTTACCCACACCAGCGCCACCTGTAATTAATACGTCTTCGCCTGCAAAAAGGGCTTTCTTTATGACACTCTCTGCGTGGGAGGTGTCTATCAAGGGCTTACCATTGATTCCGAGTATCTGCGGAGGTTCATGCCTCCCGTCATCGAATTCATCGGTAAAGCGCCGAAGTTCATCTAGCGACATTATAACCTCAGAATGGACAGATTTAGCTATAGCATATATACAAGGGATTTAGTAAAAAATGAATAGATAAAAAAGAGGCCAATCAGATGATTGGCCTCGGAAGGTTCACTTAGGTACAGGACTCGCAAACTTCCTCAGTCGACTCACCTGCTTTAGGGGTTTTCAGATAGTACAGTGTCTTGACACCCATTGCTTCTGCGTACATGACATCTTCTGCCTGCTCGAATGCGCTTGAAGGGTCAGCATAGTAGGTGTTGACCGACTGAGACTGATCCCAGAATCGCTGACGGATAGCGGCCAGATCGATAATACGGCGGTTACCCACTGTATAGCCATTCTGATAGTACATACGATGTTCACGTAACTTGTGAGCCAGCGTAGGTAATGTGTCAGTACCTTCTTCCATGTAGAACAGGGCAGGGACTGGCTCGATAGATTCAGTCGCATTGATTGCCTTGCCTGAGGTGGCAGTAGGGGCAATTGCCATGTGCAGTGAGAACCGGACGCCATGGATTCGAATCTGCTCCCGTAACCATTCCCAATCGCGCCGTAATGGAAAGCTAAGAGGACTATCTTTCGGCAACAGGGAAAGATCAACCGGAAGTACGCCACGCGCCCATGTAGACGTACGGAACGTCTCGAAGGGTCCACGCTCACGTGCCAGTTCCATAGAAGCCTTCAGGATCTCGAAACTCAAGTCTTCGAACACTTCGTGGGTGATACGCAGGGCTTCATCATCAGTCATCTTAACCTTGAGCGAGGCCAGCATAGACGCATAGTTCATAACCCCTGCGCCAATTGGACGGTTGCGTAAGTTTGAGTACTTAGCTTCCAAGGCTGGGTAGAACTGATTGTCGATAGCGTTATCCATTGCCCGAAGTGTGACCCGAACAATCCTGCTACGCTCCTTAGGCGAGGCATGATACCAGTCATACAGGTTGTACGACAACAGGTTACATAACCCGATTTCACCAGCCTGCTTCGTAGAGACGATAAGGGTTTGACCTGTGTCGTGGTCTGTAATCAACTTGCTACCCATGTCTTTTGATGCACGACATGGTACGGTGATTTCCGTACACAGGTTAGATGAACCTACATAACGGTCAGTTACGTTCTGCAAATTGATGTTATCAATGAACGCACAGTACTGGTTACCTGTTTGCTGACGCTGGCGCAGGAATGTATAGAAGAATTCTCGTGCGTCAAGGGTCTTCTTACGGATACCAGTTTTCTGCTCATAGGCCAGATAGTTACGTTCAAACTCTTCCCCGAAGCAATCGTGCAGATCAGGAACATCGACTGGGTCGAACAGAGTGATTGTGCCGCCAGCCCGAACCCGCTTCAATAAGATCTTGTG
>JACCDZ010032854.1_pt1 | contig 60254 bp, 46 predicted proteins | sample 7449551 | NCBI WGS metagenome assembly JACCDZ01 (sample SAMN15323452, study PRJNA562643) | freshwater metagenome | isolation source: river surface water | place: USA:Blue River Watershed | collected 2017-08-18 | reverse complement strand
GCACGATCATCAAAACTTCCAGCACATCCTACCCAAAACAAAACATCGGGCGCTTCTCCTGCGGCCATGCAATCGGCCATTGTCCTAACTTGAAATTCTGCCATAACTTTATTCTTGTGTCCAGTTGCCGCGGTCTGCTTGTGAAAAAGCCCAAGGCGCACCGTTGTTTTCAATATTGGTTAACATGGTGGTGATACTTTCCGGAGATTGTGATTCTTCCATCATCAAGTACCTTCTCAAATCAATGATGATTTCAAGTGGATTGATATTCACTGGACAAGCCTCTGTACATGCATTACAAGAGGTACAAGCCCACAATTCTTCAAACGTAATGTAATCGCCCAACAAACTCTTGTTGTCATATGCAACACCAGTATCGATACACTTTCCAACTTCTTCCAATCGATCTCGAGTATCCATCATGATCTTTCGGGGACTCAACAATTTACCCGTTTGGTTAGCCGGACATTGAGAAGTGCAACGGCCACACTCCGTGCAACTGTAAGCATTCATCAATTGAACCCAACTCAAATCCGTCACATCCTTTGCTCCAAATTTCTTTGGTGCATATGGATCTTCGGTAACTTGAGCAGACGGATCCATCATGAGTTTAACTTCATTGGTCACATTGCTCATATTATCCAACGAACCTGCTGGACGCAACTTGCTGTAATAGGTGTTGGGGAACGCCAAGAGAATATGCAAATGTTTAGAGTAACTCAAATAAACGATAAATGCGATGATCCCAACGATGTGAAACCACCAGCAAAAACGCTCAATTGCAATCAAAGAACCAGTGCTGAATCCTTCTAAAAATGGTATCACAAACTGACTAATTGGCATCGTTCCCAAATTCACATAATGCTCTACACCACGCGCCGCCATAATACTCTCAGCAGCATTCATTGTCAAGAAAGCTGACATCAAAGCAATCTCAGTAAATAAAATGATATTGGCATCGGACTTGGGCCACTTGGTCATCTCTCTCCAATGGAAACGTGGAAGTTTCGCGATATTTCTTCTGTACAAAAACACCACACAACCCAACATCACCAAGAAAGCCAAAATCTCGAAACATGCAATCAAGAAATTGTACAAACCTCCGATTCCATGAAACAATCGGTGTTGTCCTAAAATGCCATCTAAAATGATCTCTACAACTTCAATATTGATGATCACAAATCCAACATACAAAAACAAGTGAAAAATGGCTGCAATAGGACGTGTAAACATTTTACCTTGTCCCAATGCCACGCGCAACATGGTTTTCCATCGATCACTACTTTCTCCTTCTACTTGAAAATCACGTCCCAAAAGAATATTGCGTCTAACAAATTGAAAACGTTTCCAGGCGATAAATCCCCCCGCTCCCAACAGAATAATAAATATGATTTGTTGTATCATGGTTTTGGTTTGTCTAATGTCATGTTGCTGATCTCACGACGTATTTCTTCCAATTCTTTCTTTGAAAATCCTTCTTCCTCTTTTCTACCTACCACGGAGAACGAAAGGTACTTTTTGGGATTCTTATTGATGTCATCAATCAAAGCATCCAAACTTTTTGAAGCTTCCAAAAGTTGGTTGTGCAAGGCATCGCTTTGTGTCAACTGCCCCAAGGATCCTTTGCCGGCATTTATATCATTCACGACCTTTTGCAGACCACCTACAGCAGCGTTCACCTTGTAAATGGTCGCGCCAATTTGTGCGCGTTTCAGCGTGTCTGAGATTTGCTCAAAATTTTGGATAACCTGTGTAATACGCTGGTTATTGCTCTTCAAATTTTCAGAGATACTTTGCGCATTCGTCAACACCTCCGTTAATGCAGGTCCTCCCTTACTCATTACCGTGCTGAAATTTGATGTAGAAGATTCCAAATTGCGCAATGTCTTTTGAATATTGGCGAACAACTCAGGTATCTCTTTGGTTCGTGGGTCTCTAAAAACTTGATTCAATCGCGTGATAACACTATCGATTCCTGCAAACAACTCTGTGGTCTTTGCTTTTAAAGGTTCTATCTCTTGCTTGATACTTTCCGTCAATCCCAGAGCTAGTGAACCTGATAAAGTATCCTTGTTCTCAGCAAAAACAACACTGTCTCCCAAAATCAAACGTATCGCCTTACCCCCAAACAAATCCGACTCATAAATCTGAAATTCGGAATCCTTGGGAATGTTGATGTGACTATCGTTGATAGAAAGCTCTATGATGATTTTGCTTTGATCTTGTTCAAAAATATGTACGTCTCTCACTTGACCAATCTTGTAACCATTCAGTACGATTGGGCTAGATGGATCAATCCCCGCAACATTTTCATAAAGGGAATACAACTTTCTATTCTTCATGAACAAGTTGATGCCCTTGAGGTAATTCACACCGAAGTAAATTACTGCAATGACTATCACCACCAAGGTACCCAACCAAAATTCTCTCGAGATCTTCATTTCTATTTTGCTCTTTTGATGGCGTCTTTTAAATCAATTCTCTTACCGTTTTCAAATGCCACGATAAATGCATCCTTGAAACCCAAGGCTTGTACTTTTCGCATATTGGACTTGGCCTCTTCAAAACTCAAAGTCTTTCCCGCCGTGTACCGATATTCTGCGTTGTAAAGATAATATTCCGTTCTGCTAAACTTCTTCAATTCGGGGGCATTAACTTTCAACAATTTGGGAGAACTTAAAAACTGTATCTTGAAACAAATGCCCGACTCTTCTGCGCTTTCTCTCCAAACAATCTCGTCACTTTGCGAAGTGGCTATCATTTCTGTAATTGGATTGTTCTCGGGCTTATTTTCTGAAACTTGAGATTCAACAGGCTCACTGATAGATCCTGCTTCCACAACTCCACCACTGATATCCACTTGTGTTGAATTCTTGTAAGCCGCAAATGCTTGATAAATGGACTTGGACAATTGCGCTTTCCCACTTGTGCTTTGCAAATAATCCTCTTCTGTAGGGTTCGTCAGAAAACCCAACTCAATCAAAATACTGGGCATGTTGGTAAAGGAAATAACATAATATCCAGCTTGCTTCACCCCGCGATCCTTTCTCCCCAACTTGGCCCTAAATAAATCCTGGACATTCTTGGCCAAGTCCGCACTTTGTTCCAAAAAGACGTTTTCGCGCAAGGACAAAGCGATGTATGTGTCTGGATTATTAGGGTCAAAACCATCATAGTCCTGCCCTTTGTTATCCTCCAAGAAAATGGAAGCATTCTCCTTCATCGCTGTTGCCAGACTCTCCTCTGAATTGTGCAATCCCATCACAAAACTTTCTGAACCATAAGCCGATGGCTTCGCGTTGGCATTGCAATGAACGCTAATAAACACATCAGCTTTCACCTTGTTGGTCATCAGCACCCTTTCCTTAAGAGATGGATAAGTATCCCCCGTTCGCGTGTAAACTACTTTGACATCAGGATGATTTTGCTCAATCAGCTTACCTACTTGAAGTACCACATCCAAGGCAACATCTTTTTCCGTTTTTTTCATTCGTCCTGTACCTAGATTCCCAGGATCTTTTCCTCCATGCCCGGCATCTAAGACTACGATGTACGATTTTTCAAAATCCTCCGTTGTGTAGAACGAATAAAAAATAATGGGAAAAAGAATCACCAAGCCAATCACGCGACTGAGATGGGAGATTCTTTTTAATTTATTCATGGCTTCGACCTATTTTTGTAATCTAAACGTCAATATCAACAAAGATATTTTTTGAAAGCCAACGCATTACATATCCTGCGCCCAATTTTCATCGGCTATGTGTTGATAATGTTGTCATTGAATGCATCCGCACAAAATGATACAACTGCTGTTATCCAAACAGATTCGGTTCAATTGGATGGTTTTGATGCTCCCGTTCACTATTTTGGAAAAGACTCCACCATTTTTGATTTAGAGAATGATTGGGTTTATCTCTATGGAGACGGATCATTTGTACAATACAAAGACCTAGAATTAAAGGGAGCGAAAATTAGATTCTCGATTAGAAACAAAGAGGTGTATGCAGGCGGAATGAAGGATTCAACGGGTCAATGGATTGGCCGTCCTTCGTTCAAAGATGCAACCAACAACTTTCAAAATGATTCGCTCGGTTACAATTTCGACACCAAAAAAGGAATCAGCTACATGTCCAGGACCCAAGAAGGCGAAGCTTATCTAATTGCTGGAGTTTCCAAACGTCAGGTAGATGAAACCATTCATGTTCGCAAAGGAATGCTCACGACTTGCGATTTAGAAAATCCGCATTACCACTTTCACCTTTCTCGGGCTGTTGTGATTCCCAATGACAAAGTAGTCACCGGTCCTTTTTACATGAAAGTGAGAAAAGTACCTACCCCATTGGCATTGCCATTTGGCTTTTTCCCCAACAAAAAAGAAAGTTCAAGCGGGATTCTATTGCCCGGCTATGGCAATGGCGGCGAGCGAGGATTCTTTATTCAGAATCTGGGATTTTACCACCCGGTAAATGAACATTTGGATACACGAATACTGTTCGACCTTTATACCCGTGGCTCTTGGAGCGTTCGCAACATCACCAATTACAAGAAGCGATACAAATACTCTGGGAATTTCAATATCTCCAGAACGGTCAACAAATTGGGATTTGTCGAGCTTCCTTCCTACTTCCAACAATCTACATTCAATATTCGTTGGACGCATCAACAAGATCCCAAGGCTCGACCCGACCAACAGTTTTCCGCCAATGTCAACTTGGGATCTAGTCAAAATTTCCGAAACAATCTGAATGCGTCTCAACAAGATTATTTGTCTGGCACCTTCAACTCTTCTGTTCAATGGAACAAGTCATTTCCTGGTAAACCTTTCTCTTTGGCATTATCTGCGAATCACTCTCAAAATACCCAAACTAGGAAAATGCAAATCACATTTCCCTCTGCCACTTTCAACGTGCAGCGAATCAATTTGCTAAAAAGTATTTTCCCAAAATCACCGATTGGTATATCTGGAGTGGTAAATGCCGAAAGTTTATACGCCGGTGATGAAAGTGATTTCAAAGCAGACCAAATAAATGCGCTTTGGAAAAAGGCTTCGCACGGAATTCGATACAATAGCAGCGCATCAACCTCATGGAAATTGGGGCCTTTTGCTACCATCAATCCTAGCGCTAACATTACGATTTATCAAGCGTTTCAAGAGGTTGCTCCTCAACTTCAAGGTGAAAGTCAGCAATGGGCATTGGATACCATTCCCCACATGATGTTCGGTCACAATTGGAATGCGAACTTGACCGCCAATTCGCGGATATATGGAACCTGGGCAATGAAGAAACCTGGTTACATCAAAGCGGTTAGACACGTCATTCAACCTTCGGCAGGTGTTTCCTATTCGCCGAAAAGAAACTATGCACTCAATGGACCTTATGGTGAAAATGGGGACTTTGTTGGATACACAGCATTTGATGCTGCGCGATTCAGACCCAACACGACCAAGGAAGCTGCCAATATCAATTTGAGCATCAATCAAAACATCGAAGCCAAAGTAAGAGAGAGCAAAGGTGGAAAAATCAGTTACAAAAAGGTGAAGTGGTTAGAGAGTTTCAAAACATCAACGGCTTTTAATACAATGGCCGATTCATTGAACTGGAGCAATTTGCAATTGAGCGCCTTCACCACCATAGGACAAAATTTTACTGTGAACTACAACTCCACCCACAGTTTTTATGACCGCGATAGTCTGGGTCGAGAAATCAATCAATGGATCGGTAACAATCAATCACTTCCCACCAGATTGGAAGGTGCAAACCTTGCATTGGGATTAAGCCTTAGAGGACAAGGAAGCAAGAAAAAGGAAGAAGAGCTAAATTCAAATACGTCTCAGAACAAAAGTTTATTCGCCAACAACAACACTGCATCTTTGGCTTCCAACGGACAAAATATTGATTTCACCACCCCTTGGAATTTGAACATGAAATACAACTTGCGTTACGCCAAGTATTGGGATGCCCAACAACAGCGTGACACAAGCGATTGGATTCAGGCTGTTACTTTGGTGGGTGATGTGACGATTCTAAAAAAATGGGCGGTATCTGTCAATAGTGGATATGATTTTAAGGCGCAGGAGTTCACGCCCTCCATTATCGGATTGCATTGGGATTTGCATTGCTGGGAGTTTTCGTTCAACATGGTGCCCTTTGGAGAGCGCAAATCGTACTTCGCTCAACTCAATGTCAAAGCTTCAATCCTTCAGGATTTGAAATTGCAAAAACGCGGTAGCTTAGGAACCGACCAGAATTATTGGGATTAGTGATTTTCCACAAAACGTTCCTTGCTTCTGATTAACCATAAGCCCAGGAAAGTTAGTGTCCCATTGACAATCAATAATTCGAAACCAAATTTGTATCCGCCCAAAACTTCAGAAGAAAACTTATCCAAAACAAAGGATAAGATTGGCGCTGCCAGCAATACGTACACCACATATTTGGCATGGATACAATAGCGGGTTAAAATCCCAAAAGCGAACAATCCCAAAAGTGGCCCATAAGTATATCCTGCAATATCGAAAAGCATATCGATGATGCTCTTTTCGTTGATGGCACGAAACACAAAAACCAAAATCAAAAAGACTAACGCAAAAGACAAGTGCACGAGCTTACGAATTTTCATTTTCGCTTCTTCTCCTCCCAATTCCTTTCTCTGGAAACCAATGATATCAATACAAAAAGAAGAGGTCAATGCCGTGATTGCGCCATCTACTGATGGGAAAAGTGCAGAGATCAAACCTAGGATAAAGATGATGGACACCCACTGAGGAAATTGGCCCATAACAATTTCTGGAAATAAATTATCCGGCGCGATATTCAACTGGTGCTTGGCCGCATACAATGAAAGCAGTCCTCCGAGAAACAAAAACAATGCATTCACCAAAACCAAAATGGAAGCAAACCAAATCATGTTCTTTTGTGCATCTTTGAGAGAGCGAACGCTAATATTTTTCTGCATCATTTCTTGATCCATCCCTGTCATCGTGATGGTTATAAATGCTCCACCTAATATTTGCTTCAGAAAGAATTTCTTGTGCAAGAAATCCGTATTCCACAAATTGAACATTCCGCCATCACTCATATCGGAAATCAAACTTGACCAATCGCTGTTCATCAATGATCTCAATGTATATACACACACAATCAAAGCCAACAGCATAAATGTCGTTTGCAAAGTATCGGTCCAAACGATGGTCTTTACACCACCTTTGAAGGTATAAACCAAAATCATAAACAGCACGATACAACTCGTGGCTGCAAAAGGAACATGCAAAGCATCGAAAACAAACAATTGCAAAACATTAATGACCAAGAAAAGTCGAACTGTCGCACCCAGGGTTCGGGATAAAATAAAAAAACCTGCTCCCCATTGATAGGCTTCGAAACCCAATCGGTACTCCAAATAGCGGTAAATGGATGTCAAGTTTAAACGGTAATAAAGCGGAAGTAGCACATAAGCAACAACAAAATAGCCAATAAAAAAACCGAGGACCACTTGAAAATAACTCCAGCCTATTGCACCAACTGTTCCGGGTACCGAAATAAATGTTACACCGGATAAGGAAGTGCCTATCATTCCAAAAGCTACGATGTACCACGGAGCACTTTGATTGGCCCTAAAGAAGGATTGATTGTCCGCTCCTTTGGAAGTCCAATAACTGACACCCCACAAGACCAAAAAATACACTACCAACAATACAGCTATCCAAATACTCATCATTTCTTCATTTAAAATTGTTGTTCAAATACACTTCTCCATCCTTTCCATTCTCGCTCATCACTAAGGGTCTCGTTGTGCCAAATCATTCTCCAATCGCCCTTACCTGCAATATGCTTTTTTGCACGAGTTATCTCTTCCTTTGCCTGCTCTGTGCTCCATCCTTTGTGGCGCTTCATTGCTGAATCCATTCCCCAAAACGGAACTACTTCCAAATGGGTCTTTCGATCTTGTTGGTAATCATACCAACGAAACATTCTGGAAGTCCCTGCGCGATATCCTACTTCTTTCGCCATTCCCATCGAATAATCTCTTTGGATATCCAATGACTCCAAATTCCGATAAGTCGCTGGAACTTGCATCCGCAAAAAATGCTGACGAGAAAATAAAACAGGTGAATCCACGATATTCGCCAATCGCTGTATCTCAATATTTGTAAGTTCTTTTGTACCTACCCATTCATGGTAGCCAGGATGAATGCCTATGGACGCTTGGGCAGCCGTCTCTCTAATCAATTTATGGAGTCCAAGACTTTGATGGGGCAATCCGATATTCTGATGACCAAAGTCCGCCAACAAGAAAAAGAATGTACAAGGCCAACCATTCTTTTCTGCTTTAGATAAAGCATAAGAATAAGTATCAAAGCGATCATCCCTGATGCGCAATAATGTCTGCAGCCTTTCTTTAAAATTTCTACCATCCCCTCTCAAAACATCTTTGACGATTCCGCCCAAAGTTCTCTTCAAACCTTTGTGCAAGAAGGCATATGCGGAATCTACATCTATCGTCAACTCTTGAATCGACTCAAATGTATCCTTTATACCCAACCGCTCTATCCAAAAGGAACGCAAATGGTCAATATATGCACAGTTCAATCCTCCCCACTGATGTTGCACAAATGAATCCGTCTCAATCCTTCCATGCTCATCCAATTCAGGAAAAAGATACTCATCCACACGGGTAAGCAAATAAAAGACAATTTCAAAAACATCAAAATCAAATGGTCTTGACAACAAATCACCTTTCCATTCGATAGGTTGTTCAAGATAGCAGAATGACAAATTAGTCCAATCCCTTTTAGAATGGGCAACTTGATATCCAAATTCTGAAGGGCTATGATAAAAAATCGCCTTTTCAGGATGGATTAAATCTTCCTGCCTTGCACACCAACGAACAGATACAGGAGCAAAGAATTGCTCCACAGCATACTGCAATCGGGGGCTGGTATTGGTTGTGCAAATCTCAACCATGAATCAAACGATCAATTTCAGCTGCTATTCGCTCTGCTGCTTTCCCGTCGCCATATAATTCTGGCCACTTCTCGAATTCCACAGCCAACAACTTCTTAAATGCATCTTTGATTTTTTGAGAATCTGCTCCAGTAAGCACAGCACGGCCTTGATCTACGATCTCTGTCCACTCTGTTGTATTACGCAAAATAATGCAAGGCTTTTGCGCAAAATAAGATTCCTTTTGAACCCCGCCAGAATCCGTTACAATCATTGCACTCATTCTCTCCAATTGCAACATGGCAATGTATCCTACTGGTTGAATCAAATGAACATGTGCAGCCCTCTCCAAACTTTTCAAAAGCTCTGGCTGAAGTTCCAAGTTCTTTTTTAATCGTGGATGGACGGGTAATACCCAATCCAAACCATGTTCTGCCGTCAATGCCAAGAGTGTCTCAACAATCTGCCTGAGTACTATAGGATCATCTGTATTGTGGTCGCGATGAATGGTTGAAAGTACAAAGTGACTTCCATCAAATTTAATTACGTCCGGATGAAGATGGGCTTGAGCTCCGTAATGCAGCGCATTGTCATACATAACATCACCGCACAGGAAAACTCCCGGATGAACTGCAGTGTAAGGACCTTGGTGATTCACTATCCCCTCATTTCTCAAGTTATCTATTCCCTGCTGAGTTGGTGAAAACAATAATGTAGAAACGTGATCGGTTACAATCCGATTAATTTCCTCCGGCATGGTTCTTAAAAAACTTCGCAAACCTGCTTCAATATGAATAATGGGCACATTGCACTTTGAAGCGACCAAGGCACCGGCCATGGTGGAATTGGTATCCCCATATACAAGCACCGCATCTGGCTTTTCTTTCAGCAACACTTCTTCCAATTCAATCATCATGCGACCGGTTTGAGCTCCATGATTTCCAGAACCCGCCGATAACACAGCAAAAGGCATTTCAATTTCCATCTCGTCAAAAAATACTTTTGACATACTCTCATCATAGTGCTGACCTGTATGGATGATCAACTCTTGAATCTTACCTTCATAATCGCGCCTAAACACCCGATTCAATGCTGCTGCTTTGATAAACTGTGGGCGCGCACCCACGATGGTCATTACTTTCTTCATTATTCTAAAATTCCTTCATCTGCAAAGCTAAAATAAGCATTCGCATGGATGATAAGATGATCCAATACTTTTAATTCCAATTCCTTGCCCACTGTTCGCAACCTTCGCGTAATTACCCTATCCTCATCACTGGGATAGAGCGCTCCAGACGGATGATTGTGGGCAAGTATGATCCCTGAAGCGCGCTGCTGCAAAGCAATTCCAAAAACTTTTTTGGGATCTACTAGCGTTGCGGACAATCCGCCTTCACTGATTCGCTTGATTCCCATCACGGTGTTACTTCTACTCAGCAATAAAATCCAAAACTCTTCATGTCTCAAATCGCCCAAGTATGGCAATAAAAACTCAAAAGCATCTTGAGAACAGCCAACGTTCTTTCTTTTTACTTGTGGCTCTTGCCTGCGGCGCCTTGCCAATTCAAAACATGCAAACAAGATTGTAGCTTTTCCAGGTCCAATGCCTTTGATTTGCATCCATTCTTCCAAACTCAATTGAGATAAGCGATGCAGGTAACTCTCATGCAATTCCAAAATTTCTCTGGACAACTCCAATGCTGATTTCTCTGCATAACCGCTGCCAATGACCAATGCCAATAACTCTGCATTGCTAAGGGAGGCCGCCCCCTTTTCGATCATTTTTTCTCTTGGCCTTTCATCACTCTGGAGTGATTTTATTTTTATCGACTTTTCCATCGATACAAAATAAAAATGCCCGATCCAATGGACCGGGCATGGTATACCTATAAATTATAGGACTTTATGCTTGTTTATTTCAAACCATTGATGAAGACAGCGATGCTGCTCTTCAAGTTTGAAGCTTTGTTATCGTGAATAACGTTGTTCTTCGCTAATTTGTCCAACATAGAAACTACTTTAGGAGCCAAAGCTGAAGCCTCCGCCTTAGAGGTCATTGAACGCAATTTACGTAAAGCGTTACGTGTAGTTTTATGATAATAACGATTGCGCACGCGCTTAGCATCGTTTGAACGGATTCTTTTAATTGAAGACTTATGATTTGCCATTGTTTCTAAAATTGGAGTGCAAATATAGTAAAAACCTTTTCTTAAACAAATTTATGTGAAGAATTTCTTTATGTGGTCATTTGAAAACTAAACAACTCACGTCCATCCGGCATAGGACGGGCCACACAGGCCGAGAAAGGTCGGAACGGATGGGGCGATTTCCATGCTTGTGCTTTGAATTGTAATTTAGCCAGCGTGCAAAGCGAATCTTTTTCCTTGTTCTCCACCTCTATTCCTACCTGAACAAAAAGCTGACCCTCCTGCTTGCCTAGGAGTATTATACCTCTGTGTGAATCGGTATTGAATAAACTATTTTGAATATTCTGCAACGAGCGAAGCATCTTGTCCAAATTCTCCCATTCTCCTTGCCCCTCCAAATTGCTCATCATATCAATGATCGGTTGTATACTCTTGGCGTCCAAATCTCCTCTGTAAACCAAGTATAGCTCATGCTCCGCCATCCAACTCTCCATCATTTTGGTGAATTGAATTTGAGGAGGTAAAGTTGAAGATCCATTAAAAAGAATGGTCACTTGCTGGTGAAAGCTTGATTTCCCATTGCCTTTGCTTTCCATCTCATACTGCAACTTAGAGCCTGACTTTCTAGAAATTTCAATCAATCCCAAACCTGCACCACCCTCTTCACCAAAATTTTCATTTTGCATGATTTCCATGTAACGAAGTTTCTTTTCCTCGTCGGAGCTATTATTGATGTCATCCAACAAATTACTCAAAGATTCAACCGATGAATCATTGATTTCATTAATGGTATTGATTGTAAAAAACTCAGGCGATGAATAAAAACCAAAATATCCACGAGCCTCGCCCGTAACCTCTTGAACACCATGTCTCAAAATATTCTGAAAACACTCTACCATTAAAAATGGTGCCCTTTTCTTGATGGTCAACTTTTCTTGACCATTTCCTTTCTTCACCAATTCTCCCAAATCCAAGATAGCTGTCGTAAAATGTTCCAACATCGTCCCTCTGTATGAATAGAAAGATGCCTCACTTGAAAAAAAATCATGCGTTTTGAACAGCAATTGAAGATGCTGCTCACCATTGGAGCATCCTTTGGGCAATTCTGACATAGCTTTAACGTATTGCGAACATAGGCATTTTCTATCAAACTTACAAAGTAAATCTAGGTAGTCCTAGAAAACACCTTTCACTTTTCATAACATTAGACAATGAAATAGCATAATTCCCTCCCTATTTTCGCCAAATGAAAAGAGGAATAGCCATTTTGGGATCAACGGGGTCAATTGGAACACAAGCATTAGAGGTGATCGCGAGCCACCCTGACCACTTTAGTGTAGAGGTATTGACCGCCCAAAGCAACGCTGAATTATTGATTTCACAAGCTACTCAATTCAAACCCAATGCTGTTGTCATTGCAGACAATGCACAATACCAAAAAGTCAAGGACGCCCTAGACCCTTTGGATATCAAAGTTTTTGGCGGTGCCGAATCACTTTCTCAAGTGGTAGAAATGGATGGTATTGATGTCGTTCTTACCGCTTTGGTAGGGTTCGCAGGACTACAACCTACAGTAAAAGCAATACTTGCAAAAAAACAAATTGCGCTAGCCAACAAAGAAACATTGGTCGTTGCTGGTGAGTTTGTCACAAAATTGGCCAGAGAAAACGGCGTAAATCTTTATCCTGTTGACTCCGAGCACAGTGCTATTTTTCAATGCCTCGCAGGTGAATGGCACAACCCTATAGAGAAAATTATTCTTACTGCCAGTGGTGGCCCATTCCGAGGAAGGAAAAAAGAAGAGTTGACACAAATTACAAAGGCCCAAGCGCTGAAGCATCCCAATTGGACCATGGGTGCAAAAATCACCATTGACTCTGCAACCTTGATGAATAAGGGACTTGAGGTGATTGAAGCCAAATGGTTATTTGACCTACAACCAGAACAAATTGAAACCATCGTGCATCCGCAAAGTATCGTACACAGTTTGGTGCAGTTCAATGATGGATCTATGAAAGCGCAAATGGGTCTTCCCGACATGAAACTACCGATTCAATATGCCCTTGGCTACCCTCAGCGCTTACATTCCGACTTTCCTAGATTTGATTTTGCCAACTTCGCTACCCTTACATTTGAGCAGGCTGACACTGACACTTTCCGATGTCTTTCATTGGCGTATGACGCGATGAAAACCGGAGGAACTATGCCCTGCGCGATGAATGCTGCAAATGAAATTGCAGTGTCATTGTTCCTAAATGACGAAATTAGATTTCTACAAATAGCCGAATTGGTTGAATCTGTAATGGAACACCACTCCGCGATTCTTCAGCCTGAACTACAAGACTATTTTGATGTTGACGCATGGGCACGCGAAACAGCGCTACACCGAATCAGAGGATAATTACTCGTTGTGCGTTCTTAATTCGATACTTACACTTCCCACCTGACCTGGTATAGGAGGTGCGATTTTGGTTAATCTCAATCGTATAGCATCTGCTTGTGGGAATTCATTTTGCAATGAATTTAAAATGCGATACCCAACGGTCTCTATCAATTTGGCCCTAATCGCCATTTCCTTTTGAACAATCTCCGTCACCTTGACATAATCTATCGTCAAGTCCAAATCGTCATAATGCGCTGCTTGCTTGACATCCACATGAAAGAACGCGTCAATGACGTACTTCCCACCAATAATCGCTTCTTCATCTAGACATCCATGATGAGCATATACTTCGATATCATTGACATTAATAACTCCCATTCTATTGTGCTTTTTAGAAAATTGGACGTTTCAAATAAACTTTATCAGCCCAACTTTTGGGTTCCCAATTCAATTCGTCTCATTACCTCTTCCTTACCAATGAGCGCTGCTACTTGAGCCGCCGCCGGACCTGTCAAAGTCCCTGTAAGTAACAAACGGAACAAAGGCATTACTGCGCCCATTCCCAAAGACTTGTCCGTTAAAAATTGCTTGAATGCCGCATCGATATTCTCAATTGAAAAATCAGAAATACCATTCATAACAGCTCCCCAATCATTCATCAAACTTGCTGATTCGCCAACTTTCCATCGTTTTGCGACAGCATCTTGATCATAAGATGTCGGAGCCTGGAAAAGATAATCTCCTTCCAACATGTCCTTGACAAATACAGCGCGCTCCATCATCAAATGCGCAACTTTTCCTGCATAGTCAGCAGTCACTTCAAAACCCTTCTCTTTTAAAAGTGGTAACAACATCTCAGCCAGTTCAGACAAAGGTGTGTTTCGCAAATATTGTTGATTGAACCAACGGGTTTTGTCTGGATCAAACTTAGATCCGCTCTTTCCGATGCGCTCAATGGTGAACGCCTCTATCATTTCCTGTTCCGTGAAAATCTCTTGGTTATTGCCCGGTGCCCAACCCAAAAGCAACAGCATGTTGATGAAAGCCTTGGGGAAATATCCATTCTCACGGTATCCGCTAGAAATGGCTCCAGTTGTAGGATCCGTCCACTCCAGTGGAAATACAGGAAATCCCAAACGATCTCCATCGCGCTTGCTCAATTTACCATTTCCGTCGGGTTTTAAAATCAAAGGCAAATGTGCAAACAATGGCGCCTCAAACTCAAATGCTTTGTACAACATCACATGAAGAGGTGCACTTGGCAACCATTCTTCACCGCGAATAACATGGGAGATATTCATCGTCATATCATCCACCACATTGGCCAGATGATACGTCGGCATTCCATCAGATTTGAAGAGTACTTTGTCATCCAATTCGTTGGTAGAAAAAACAACCCAACCACGAATTAAATCTTGAAAACGAACTTCCTCATTGCGAGGCATTTTAAAACGAATCACATAAGGATCACCAGCATCTAACCTTCTTTGCACTTCATCTGCTGGAAGTGTCAAGGAATTCTTCATGGTCATTCTGGAAATCGAATTGTACTGCCAGTTGGGCATTTTTGCCAACTCCGCTTGCTTGCGGATATTTTCTAAATCCTCAGAAGAATCAAATGCATAATAAGCCCAACCTTTTTCTATCAATTGCTCAGCATAAGGCTTATACATCGGCTTTCTTTCACTTTGACGATAAGGTGCGCAATCGCCACCATATCCAACACCTTCATTGGGTTCTATGCCACACCATTTCAAAGCTTCAATAATGTACTGTTCCGCACCAGGGACATAACGTGCCTGATCGGTGTCTTCAATACGCAGCAAAAAATCACCACCGTGTTTCTTCGCAAACAAATAATTGTACAAGGCTGTTCTAACACCTCCCATGTGCAATGGGCCAGTTGGACTAGGAGCAAATCTCACTCTTACTTTACGCATCTCAAAAATATTCTAATATTGTTCTTTAAAACGACAGCAATTCTGCGTCATTAGTCTTCGTTGCTTTTTCTTCCTCTTTTCAATTTGACATTGTGGAGACGGATATTCAACATTTCTACCGTTACTGAAAAAGCCAATGCAATGTATGCGTAGGTCTTAATATCCACGCCCTCTGGCAAATGAAGGATATGAGCATCTTCCAGTGACTCTAGGAGTAAAATCAATCCAATCACGACTAGGAAAGCCAATGCCAACATTTTCAGGGTAGGGTATTTTTCAATAAACTCACTCACGTATGGTGCAAACAGCAACATCACCACCATGGCGACAATCACTGCCATTACCATAATCGGAACGTTGTTGGATAAGCCAACTGCCGTGATAATACTATCAAAAGAAAAAACTATATCAATCACTGTTATCTGCAATATGGCTTGTACCCATGTCAGTTTCCTCGATTTCGCTGTTTCTTCATGATCCGCTTCTTTGAACTTGTGGTAAATCTCGTTAGATGTTTTCACCAACAAAAACACACCGACACCAAATAATATCAATCCCCTTCCTGTAATCCCCATGTGACCGAGATGGAACAATGGATCAACCATGTGAGCAATGAAACTAATTGTGGAAAGTAAAATAATTCGAACCACCAGCGCCAATGCCAATCCAAAAAATCGGGCTTTTGCCGCTTCTTGTTTATTGGGAATTTGACCGCAAATGATTGCAATGAAAATGATATTATCAATCCCCAAAACAATCTCCATGAGAATCAACGTAAACAAATCAATTACCCCGGAAAGTGATTGAAAAGGTTCTATAAATGCTTGTAGTGACATAAGCCGCGAATATAAGACTGAAATGTCAAGAAAAAGCCTACAATTGCTTCAACCAATTCGTCCATTTCTCAGGGTCGAAATCTTGGTTTTCAAAAAATGAAATTTGTTGATGGGGAAACATCATGCCCATTCCAATGAGCCAATTCAACTCTCCTTCTATATCCCTCTTCATTTGATAAAACCTGATGTCATCTTCCTTATTCCAAAGGATTCCAAAAGCTGAACGATCGTGGTCGTATATTTTGTTCCACACACTTAAACTAAAATGCAACGGACCGTCTGAAAAACAACCATCGAACCCAAGTTCATTCATTTCTGAAAATCGATTATCAGCAAGCCACCGGGCGTTTCGCTTTTGCATTCCCAATCGTTGAAAAAAATCATACCAAACGCGAGGGGGAATTCGATAAGAAGCATCGCATCTAAAACCTTTGACCCCTCTTTTTAATATCCAGTCCAGGGCCAAATCTGCAAAATGAGCAACACAATCATGATGAAAACTCAATTGCACTACATCTGTCCAATCCGTCCCCGGCGGATGAACACGTGCCTGATTATCCTCATCCCAAATGTACCATTCAGGATTCGTGGTCATCCAGGAATGATCCCATGCCGAATGGTTCATTACCCAATCTATCCATATTTCCAATTGATGCTGTGCGCAGGACTTTTGCAAATCATACCAATCTTCATCTGTCCCAAAATCAGGATCTAATTTCCAAAAATCACGAATGCAGTATGGAGATCCTACTGCATTTAACTCGCCCTTTTCTAAGACCGGTAATAAATAAAGGGCATCGAAACCGACACCCTTTATATCAGGCAATAATTCGATCAATTGACGACACTGGTTTTGTTTACCCAACATCGCGCGATTGACTTCTAAAACTTTCATTTTTCTTTTTCTTGCAATGCAAATTCCTTTGCGAAATAAGTCAATATGATATCTGCTCCTGCTCTTGTAATACTCAAAAGCATTTCATTCATCATTCGGTTACCATCCAACCAACCCTTTTCAGCTGCAGCCTTCACCATGGCATATTCCCCACTTACATTATAAGCAGCTACGGGAACGTTGCTGTGGTGCTTGATGTCACTGATGATATCCAAATAAAGGGTTGCAGGCTTCACCATTACCATGTCAGCTCCTTCCATTAAATCCAACTCTAATTCGCGCAGGGCCTCTATGCGATTGGCTGGATCCATTTGATAAGTTTTCTTGTCTCCGCTTCTTGGAGCGCTATCTAAAGCCTCCCTAAAAGGGCCATAACATGCACTGGCATATTTGGCCGTGTATGACATAATACTCACCTCAGAATATCCTGCCTCATCCAAAGATTCTCGAATGTATTCCACGCGACCATCCATCATGTCGGATGGACCGACAATATCAATTCCAGCTTGGGCTTGAGCTATGGCCATCCTTCCTAGGATGGGTAAAGTTTCGTCGTTCAATATTTTTCCATCAATCACCAATCCATCATGTCCGTCGGATGAATACGGATCCATGGCCACATCACTCATCAAAGTGATTTGAGGAAAACGCTGTTTCAAAGCTTGAATCAAATGCAGATAAAAATTATCTTCTGCAAAACTTTTTGATGCCAATTTGTCTTTCGCAGATTCTGGGAAAACAGGAAAGAGCACAAAGCTGTGTATGCCCAATTTTACGCACTCATCTACTTCCCTAATCACCTCTTCTTGCGACCAACGATAGATACCCGGCATGGATGCAATTGGAATCTTTTCTCCATTTCCTTCAAACACAAACAAAGGATATATCAAAGAAGAAAGGGAAACATTTGTTTCCCTTACCATTGCGCGGATCGACTCCGACTTTCGATTTCTTCTAGGACGATTCATTATTGAATTTCTGATTCAATTTGTGAACGCAAATCATTGAATGCACTCTGCGCATCTTTGATCGCTTTTAAAATATCCAAATCCTTGGCCTCAGCACCAAATGGATTTTCTACCCCATTCTTCTGCTCTTCTTCGGATGGCAATAATTTGCTATTGGACTGCCAATCGGCCAATTTGCTTTTTGCATCTTCGATAGCCGTCTTCTTGGTCATCAAAGATGTAAACTCCTGCAACTTCATTGAATCCGCCGCAACCGTAGAATCCTGCGACATAATGGCAATCATCTTTTCCACATTTCCCGCTTCTACTGTAAGTGTTGAATCAAGATTTGATTTTTGTTTCAGTAGACCCGCTTGAATGTTTCTAGCTTCTTTCATCATTTCACTTTCTGATGAACCACAAGCAACGATGACCATCATCACTGCCACTACCATCCATAAACTTAACTTTTTCATACTCTATTTTCTTTGTTGTTATTTACTACATTTTTCTTTGGGATTGGGTCATATCCGTGACCTCCCCATGGGTGGCATCTGGCTATTCTTTTCATCCCGACCCATGAACCTTTGATTGCGCCCCATTCCTTGATGGCTTCCTGCGTGTACCTGCTACATGTGGGCTGATACCTGCAATTGGAACCCAATAAAGGCGAGAGATACATTTGATACAATCGAATCAAGAATATGAACAGCCTCGCTAACACAACACAAATTTAATAGGTCCATTGACCTAACGTTTCTTGAATTTGCGTTTTTTATTTTTATTGATTTTCTTTCTGAAACCATCTTCCAAAAAATCATTCAATTTGTTTCCCTGGATGGTCTTTACAGCCGTCAAATCTTGAATGCCGGCTACATCAATTTTACCCTTACTTAGGTACTGCAAATCTTTTAATACCACATCATCTGTCACCGTGTTGCGGTTCCAATTCAGCGCATTTTGCTTCATCAAATTGGCAATTGACTGAGTAAAAGCTTTTTTCTCCTCACCTTCTTCTAACACAGAACATTTTTGTATCATGCTTTCAGCATACCTTCCATAATGGCCAAATTTCACTTCACCAGTTGGATATGGTAATACTTGAGGTCGCTCTCGCAGTTCTTCACGTGCAGGCATGGGATAAGGACAATCAACATCTAACTTAAAATCAGACATGATCATCAAATGCACCCACAACTTGTGGTGAAAATCCTCCATGTCTCTCAAGTAGGGAAACAATTGCCCCATTACGGATAGTATAGCCTTACAACATTGGTTGCGTTGCTCACGATCCTCAAGGGTCATGGCGTATTCTACCATTTTTTGAATATTCCGACCATACTCTGGAATCATTAGATCTTGTCTCAAGCTATTGATTTCCAAAACATGTGGATTTAGTTTTTCTCCAGGCTCTCTAAACGAGCTGGACGCGCGCATCATCTCCATAGTAATAATTGACCTAATCGATAATGGTCAGTTTGGCGAATTTAAGCAGTAATTGTTTCTGTCCTTCCTTTGGGAAGAAAATAGTCGCTTTTGCGTCGGCTCCCTCACCTTCCACCTTCAAGACTTTTCCTTTTCCAAATTTTTCATGAGAAACGGTCATGCCCGATTCCAAATGTAAAATAGGCCCTCCAGCAGGCGCCGCATTTGCCTTGTCAACCTTTTTAAAATTGCCAGAAAGCAAATCTGGTTGAGGTTTAGGAGGATTAAATGGTGTATTGATTTTGGGGGATTGTTGAACAAACTTGGGTTCAGACTCTTGTGCACGACCTTGGGTACCGAATCCTCGGCGCTCGGATTGAAAATCGATACGAGGTGAAGTCCCCCTTTCCTGAGGCTTTTGAAATGCAGGAGAATTTTTATCAATGTACTGTTCGTCTATTTCCTCAATAAATCGAGATGGCTCACCGTAGGTCAATTGCCCAAATCGATATCGTGTTGTTGCATAACTCAATGTAACTTTTTTCTCCGCTCTGGTAAGCGCCACATAAAACAATCGGCGCTCTTCTTCCAATTCCTCCCTGGAGTTTAATGCCATCATTGAAGGGAAAAGATTCTCTTCCAAACCAACGATATATACATACGGAAACTCTAATCCTTTTGATGCATGGATGGTCATCAAACTCACTCTATCCTTTTCTGCCTCATCATCAGAATCCGCATCGGTTAGCAATGCTACGTCAATTAAAAACTCGGTAAGCGTGTTCACCTTGTGCGGATCTGCCGGATCTATTTTATCCGTAAACTCTTTGATACCATTTAAAAGTTCTTGAATATTCTCATATCGGGCTACGCCTTCTGGTGTTTTATCATTGTACAATTCCTTTAGCAATCCGCTGCTAGAAGCAATGTGCTGAGCAACATCATACGCAGGCGCTGTCTCCATGTTCACTGAGAAGCTGCGAATCATCGTTGTAAAATCAGACAACTTAATTGCCGTTCCTGAATTGACGCCAATATTACCAGGTTGCAAAATAACATCCCACATGCTAACGTTGTGCTCAGCTGCCAAAACTTGAATTTTCTCAATTGTTGTTTTACCAATTCCGCGAGCCGGATAATTGATGGTGCGCTTCAAAGCCTCTTCATCCTTGTGATTGGCAACCAGCCTAAAATAGGCCAACAAATCCTTGATTTCTTGGCGTTGATAGAAAGACATACCTCCAAAAATCTTGTATGGGATATTCAGCTTTCTCAGCGATTCCTCAAAAGAGCGGCTTTGCGCATTGGTTCGATACAATATCGCAAAATCATTGTGGGCCGCACCATCTTCCCTTTTGGTTGAAAAGATGTGATTGGACACATAAGCACCTTCTTCGTTGTCAGAAAGTGCACGATACAATCCGATAGCAGACCCATGATCATTGGACGTCCAAACATCTTTTTTGATTTGATCCTTGTTCTTGGCAATGATTCCATTTGCGGCCTTCACTATCGTTTGGGTGCTTCGGTAATTTTGCTCAAGTTTATAAAGTGCGTAATCTGGATAGTCCCTTCTAAAATTCAAAATGTTTTGAATATTCGCTCCTCGGAATGAATAGATGCTTTGCGCATCATCGCCCACCACACATACATTTTCATGCATTTTACCCAACTGCTTCACAATTAAATATTGACTAAAGTTGGTATCTTGATACTCATCCACCAAGATGTATTGAAACTTGTGTTGGTACTTTAAAAGTAAATCCGGATTGTCCCGAAAAAGTATGTTTGTTTTAAAAAGCAAATCATCAAAATCCATGGCACTTGAGTTGAACAACTTCTGGTTGTATCGCTCGTATATATCCACCATTTTGGTCTTTCCACTCATTTGATCTTCATTGATCAGGTCGATATCATTGCGGTAATCCTCAGGTCCAATCAAATTGTTCTTGCAAGATGAAATGCGGCTGAGCACATTGCCTGGCTTATAAATTTTATCGTCCAAACCCAATTCCTTCAGCACATCCTTGATCAAAGACTTGGCATCATTGGTGTCATAAATGGTGAAATTCCGAGAGTAGTTGATGCGCTCTGCCTCCGTTCGTAAGATGCGTGCAAAAATCGAGTGAAATGTACCCATCCAAATGTTGCGCGCATCCGCCTCACCAACCAATGAACCAATACGATGCTTCATCTCTGCCGCCGCCTTGTTGGTAAAAGTCAATGATAATATCTGAAATGGGTCCACCCCATTTTGTATCAAATGCGCTATTCGATAAGCCAAAACGCGGGTCTTACCAGATCCCGCTCCAGCAATGACCATCAATGGGCCTTTGATGTGCGTAACAGCTGACCGCTGCGCATCATTTAATTCGTTCAAAAAAGACATCCCCACAAAAATAAACCCCACATCACCGAACGTTTAAAAAAGTTTTCCATTGTTGATATTTTGGATTGTCCCAAACAATCCTTGGTTGATTACCTCCAAACTTTTGTCATTCGGCTACCATCAAATCAAAGTAAATTAGCCCTCGGTGACCCAATGAAAGCTATTTTATGAACGATGTTATCCCAAAAACAAAAGCTGTAAAGCCTGCTATACTCGAACCTCATTTCGATTCCAATTTGGACTCTTTGGAAAGGAAGTTTCATCCCATGGTGGATGATTCCATTCCCTTTAGAAATATGTCCAGCGCTGAATCCAAGCGAAGAAGTATAAGGAAACTCATTCGCAAACTGAATGTAAAGCACAGCCTTCGCTATCAAAGAACTCCAGAAGACACTTACTGCAATGTATACTCATTTGATTACTGTTTTCACAACAAGGTTTACTTACCAACGGTGTGGTGGACGGATGAGTCCATTGCGAAATTAGAAAATGGTGAGGACGTAAAACCTGTCTTCAATGAAACAGTGATGCCCATTTATTCCAGTGCCATTCATGATTGGTTTTTGATATGGGGAGAATGCTATGGTTGGAAGAAAATGACCGACTTGACAGAAATTCAAAATCTAGTGAACGAAAATGGCGGTATTGGTATCATCTGCGCCAAAAGAAAAATTGTAGGACTCTCTGGTCACATTGTGCCCATCGTTCCAGAAACCGAAAAGAGAAAAGCGTTCCGTGAGGATGGAAAAGTTATTTATCCTTTACAGTCTCAAGCAGGGAAATTGAACTACAATTACTTTGCCCACATCCGCAGAGATTGGTGGAACCACGCTCGTTATTCTTCGCACGTTTTTTATTATCACGCATAATTTATTATCCATCACATTTCACATAACAACTGCACAATATGAAACATAACCCAATTAGAAAATATTACTGGGGCATTGGGTTAGAAAACGAAACCTATCTCCAATTCGAAGAGTCCCTGATTGTATCCGGTCAATTTATCCAAGAGAAAATGGGTAGAGAGCGCTACAGCATTGATTATCTCAAGTGCTATCGCGAAGGAACATTGGAAACCTTGCTGAAAACGGCATTCGATGCATCAAGAAATTACTTGGTGAGTCAAATGATGAACAGTCACTCTTTGGAAAAGCTGGACATCCACTTTCAGCACAAGACCATACAATCTGCCCCTCCCTTACAAGACAATCCTGATTACGCTGGAAAATCAATATTGGAGCTGTTCTTAGAAAAACAACCTTACCAGATTCAAACCATGTTCACCCAAAAAAACAACCCGATGGGTTGTATCATTTTTGACGGAGACACCATTGAATTTGTAACCAAATATTTCGAAAATCGGACGGTGCAGGAGGCCTGCAACGAAATGCGTATCAATAAAAAAATATTTTTAGAACGCCTTAACGACACCAAGATCTTACCCGGACCATTGACATTTCCTGAATACAACATCGGGATCAACATGTTCATGTCCAATCAAAAAAATCTTGTTCTATTCAACAACGGAACCTTGCACTTCCATTTCACACTGCCCACCTTAACGGAAGATAGTCGTATTGTTGATTATGATGGATTTGACAATGCCCACAACAATGCCATTTATTTGCTTCAATGGTTTGAGCCTTTATTCATCGCAACACTTGGAAGTCCTGACATCATGGCCATCATCAGCAACAAGCATGGGATGAAAGAAAAGTTTGCGGGTGGATCTATGAGAAATGCCATGTCCCGATATACCGGAGTGGGTACCTACCACAAGTCCATGGCCAAAGGGAAAATATTGACTTATCCTGTGGAAGAATTCCGAAAACTTTTAAAATTTTCGAAAGAGGAAAATGTGTGGTGGCGCGATCAAGTTGAAAGTGAATTATCCTACGAATTGCTCACTGATCTAGGACTGGATTTCAACCGCGAGAAATTGTACCAAAGTGGTTTTGAATTTAGAAGTTTTGACGAATTCCCCGCCTCTTATTTACCTGCTGTTCTTCATTCCATTGTATTGATTTGCGAACATTCCAAAGTCTTTGAAGATGTTCAATGGGCGCACGATAGCAAAGTATGGAATAACCTTGTCTTCCGTGCTTTGACGGAAGGATTTGGCACCATGATAAATGCTGATGAAAAACTAGAAATTCTAAAGAACATTCAAATACTAAATGGCGGCGTGAATGAATTGCCCATTGAATGGAATGCATTTGAGAAATTGGACGCATTTTTCTTTGCCATTCTGGACAAACTATTTCACCTTTATCAAGACGACAATCAATATTTAGATCCTCTGATGGGAATGAAAATGGAAACTGCACCGCATTGGGACAATTTCAACCTACACCAACAAGAGCAACATTTGAAGCAGTTAGAAGAGGTGAATGAGAATTGAATTTCGTATTTTTGATTAGATGAAAAATATCGATCAATTGAGTATTGAAAAAGCATTTCAGCTTTTTGAAACTGGTGATATTTCAAAAATTGAAGTTGGTACAACCAAGGGCCTACAGCAAATTCACTTGTATTTGTTCGGTGGTTTGTATGAATTCGCAGGGAATATACGAACCAACAACATTTCGAAAGGAGGCTTCCGTTTTGCCACAGCTCTCTACCTTATGGAGGCACTATACAAAATTGAGCAAATGCCGGAGAACACATTGGATGAAATTATCTCGAAATATGTTGAGATGAATATCGCCCATCCATTCCTAGAAGGTAATGGTCGTTCGATGCGAATTTGGCTCGATCTAATTTTAAAAAAGAACCTATCCGTAGTCATTGATTGGCAAAAAATTGATAAAGTCGCTTATCTCCAGGCGATGGAAAGAAGTCCAATCAATAGTCTTGAATTAAAAACGCTCGTTCAATCTTTCTTGACCCACGACATCGAAAATAGAGAAATAATATTTAAAGGAATAGAGCAATCGTATTACTATGAGGGTTACAGGAAAGAGGATTAATCCTCACCCCTTCAACTTCTCATTCTGCTTGTGCCTCTCCGAATCTCGATTTGTCTTCTTGGCCAAATTTTTCGCCAAAGCTTGTGTAAGATCTACTCCCGTCTGATTGGCTAAACAAATCAACACAAATAAAACATCCGCCATCTCATCTCCCAAATCTTTCGATTTGTCACTTTCCTTTTCACTCTGCTCACCGTAGCGTCTAGCAATGATTCTAGCAACCTCTCCAACCTCTTCAGAGAGCATGGCCATATTCGTTAACTCATTGAAGTAACGAACCCCATGCTCCTTGATCCAATTATCTACATCTTGTTGCGCCTGCTCTAGTGTCATTACTTACTCAAGTATAAATTTCGCTCTGAATAAATCTGTCTGAAAAAAGGATCTTTCAAATCTTTGATAAATCGAATTCCTTCTCCTGTTGATTTCATCTCAGGTCCAAGTTCTTTGGTTACTTCAGGAAATTTCTCATAACTGAAAACAGGGATTTTAATCGCATATCCACTTCGCTTGGGTTGGAAATTAAAGTCCTTCACTTTCTTCGCACCCAACATCACCTTGGTGGCATAATTCACATATGGCTCATCGTATGCTTTGGCAATGAAAGGCACAGTGCGGGATGCACGGGGATTGGCCTCGATGATATACACAACGTCATCTTTAATAGCAAACTGAATATTAATCAATCCGACAGTACCCAGAGCTTTGGCAATTTTCTTGGTGTGCTCTTCGATTTGGGTCATCACAAAGTCGCCCAAATTGTAAGGTGGCAACACTGCATACGAATCTCCAGAATGTATTCCTGCAGGCTCAATGTGCTGCATAATCCCAATGATATAGGCATCTTCTCCGTCGCAGATAGCATCTGCTTCAGCTTCAGTTGCTCCTTCTAGGAAATGATCCAACAAGATTTGATTATCTGGCATGTCGCGCAAAATATTCACCACATGTTGCTCCAACTCATGCTCGTTGATTACAATCTTCATCTTTTGACCACCCAAGACATATGAAGGGCGAACCAAAAGCGGGAAGCCCAAATCACGACTCAACTCAATAGCCTGTTCCGCGTTCTCTACTACGCCAAATTTTGGATAAGGTATATTCTGTTCTTTCAACAAATTGGAGAAACGACCACGGTCCTCCGCCAAATCCAATGAATCAAAAGAAGTCCCGATAATCTTGATGCCGTATCGATCTAACTTGGCTGCCAACTTCAAAGCTGTTTGACCGCCCAACTGAACGATCACTCCTTCTGGCTTCTCATGTCGGATGATATCGTAGATGTGCTCCCAAAATACAGGCTCAAAATACAACTTATCTGCGGTGTCAAAATCAGTCGAAACTGTTTCCGGATTGCAATTGATCATGATGGTCTCGTAACCACATTCTTTTGCTGCCAAAACCCCATGAACACAACTGTAGTCAAACTCAATGCCTTGACCAATGCGATTAGGGCCACTTCCCAAAACAACTATCTTCTTCTTGTCGCTTACCACACTTTCATTCTCCATTTCAAATGTCGAATAATAATATGGGGTTTGTGCTTCAAATTCCGCAGCGCATGTATCTACCAATTTGTAAACGCGTTGAATACCCAACTCATCGCGCTTCGTATACACCTCACTCTCTAAGCAGCGGAGCAAATGGGCCACTTGGCGATCTGCATATCCCTTCTGCTTGGCTTCAAATAACAAATCCGCTGGGATGGATTGCAAACTATGCTTCTCCATCTTTCTTTCCAACTGAATCAATTCTTCAATTTGTTTTAAAAACCAAATATCAATTCTGGTCTTCTCGCAAATGGTCTTGAAAGGAATTCCCAATTTGATCGCATCATAAATATGAAAAATTCGATTCCAACTGGGATGCTCCAATGAATGCAATATCTGATCTTGGTCCCTCAACTCTTTGCCATCCGCACCCAATCCGTTTCTATTGATCTCAAGCGACTGACAAGCCTTCTGAAGGGCCTCTTGAAAGCTTCGACCAATTCCCATTACCTCACCAACCGATTTCATTTGCAACCCCAACTCACGGTTACTACCCGGGAATTTATCAAAATTCCATCGCGGGATTTTTACAATGACATAATCCAAAGTAGGTTCGAAGAATGCTGAGGTCGACTTGGTGATTTGATTTTTCAATTCATCCAAATGATACCCAATGGCCAACTTCGAAGCGATTTTTGCGATAGGATATCCCGTTGCCTTAGAAGCCAAAGCCGATGAGCGAGAAACGCGAGGGTTGATTTCAATAGCAATAATATTCTCTTGGTCATCAGGACTAACCGCAAACTGAACATTACATCCCCCCGCAAAATTTCCGATAGCACGCATCATATTGATGGACATATCGCGCATCTTTTGGTAGGTGGTATCACTTAATGTCATTGCAGGAGCCACGGTAATACTGTCACCTGTATGAATACCAATGGGATCAAAATTTTCAATACTACATATGATGGTTACATTGTCATTGGCATCGCGAAGCAACTCCAACTCAAATTCCTTCCACCCCATTAAAGCCTTATCAATCATGACCTCATGTATGGGGGACAAATGCAAACCTCTTTGTAACAATTTGTCGTAATCCGCTTGATTGTGAACCAAAGCGGCACCTGATCCACCTAACGTATATGAAGGACGAATGCAAAGAGGAAAACCAAACTTTTGGGCAATTTCCTTACCCTCTAAAAACGATTTGGCCGTTGCTTGAGGTGCCATCGGAACACCGATCTCATTCATCAAATTTCGGAATGCTTCGCGATTCTCCGTGATTTCTATGGCTGCAGTATCAACACCCACCATTCTAACACCATGTTCTTTCCACATCCCCATCTCCTCACACTGAATAGCAAGATTCAATGCTGTTTGACCTCCCATTGTAGGCAGAACTGCATCGATTTTGTGGTTATTTAAAATGGTTTCGATACTCGCCGGCTCCAAAGGCAACAGATAAACGTTATCGGCCACAACTCTATCTGTCATGATGGTGGCTGGGTTGCTATTGATCAACGTAACCTCAATGCCTTCCTCACGCAATGAGCGTGCAGCTTGGCTTCCGCTATAATCAAATTCACATGCTTGTCCTATAACGATGGGTCCAGAACCAATGATGAGGACCGACTGAATGCTTTTGTCTTTGGGCATTTTTTTTTTATCTCGCTCCGTCACCAGAGCAAGGAAATCCTTCTAAACTGAAATAAGTGTGTGGCAAAAATAAGATGATAATTCAGGGAAGACAAATTTAATATTTCAACAAGTTATCCCATCATTCCCAAACAACCGCCTCAACCCTGCGATTGGCAATACGGTCAGCCTCTGTCATCTCTGGCTGTACCTTTGGAAAAAAATTTCCCATCCCCTTGAATCTTAATCGAGTTGGCTCAATGCCGTTTTGAATCAAATAATCATATACCGCTCTAGCTCTAGCCTCCGATAGATTAGATAGTCCAGTATCATTGTCTTGGCCATCTCCGGGAAAGGGTTGGCAACAAATGTGTCCCTGCAACTCGATTTTCAAATCACGGTTTCCTTTTAACGTTGCCAAAAGTAATTGCAATGGTTCTGAAGACTCTGGAAGAAAAACATGTCTTCCTGGTTGAAAATTAACTCCCTTCAACTCCACTCTTCCATTCTCTTCTATTTCCTCTTTCCAAGTCTCTGGAATTGGCTCCTTGAAAACCTCGTATGTCATAACCACATCAACACGCCTGTTATAAGGATCGCCATTTGACTTTTCTGTGATACAAGGCAATTCACCTCCTCCCAAAACCTCAATGGGAAAGTCTTGATCGACAACTCCCAATCTTACAAGATTAAAAGCAATAAATCTTGCACGCTGCTCCGATAAAATTTGATTGTATGCATCGTCGCCCTCGCAATCCGCAAACCCCAATACCTTTAAATGCTTGATGCGCCCATTCATCCAACCATTATCCTGATCGGTAAAATTTAATGCTACATCCGCACGAACTCGATCGGAAACATCCGTATCGAAATAAAAATGGTGTGTAATAACATGGACATCTTGACCACTAACTTGACCAAAAACAAATAAAAATGCAAAGGCCGCAAAAGATGTGTGAATTGCCATATTTCTTCTTTTCATAGTCTTGACGAAAGAACGACCGTTTTTTGAATTTCTTGTCTATTGATGGTTTATTTTTTTCGGTACCTTTACCTCATGCGAAAATATATTTTTCCTTTTCTACTGATTATCCTTTCTGCAGCATGTCAATCCAACAGCTCTCAAAAACACATTGAGCAAGTGGATTCTTTGCGCTTTTCTTTTTTAGCGCAAGAAAACTGGGTATTTCATCCTGTTTTTGATTCACTTCAATTTTGGCACAACCAATGGATGATGCAGCAAAACACTTGGAGTACTGTTTTGGACTCCTCACAACAACAGCAATTAAAAACTGAATTCCCAAATTACTTTGCGCTAGGAGAAAAGATGAATCTACTTATCGAGCAGCATCAAACGTTAAAGACCATTTATGAAGTGGATGTTGCTAATCTATCGAGTCTGCATGCCGCTATTGAAAACGGTGCATCGCAAGATGCGGATGGAAATCCAATTGACACTCAATATTGGGAGGAATCCATTGCCCGACAATCACAGCACCAAGACAGCGTCATCAAAATCATTCAAGCTCAAATACAATCAGCCAATAGTTGGGTTGAGCAAACCAAATTGATGTATCCTTTGTTTCAAAACAAAATCAAAGGCAAAGAATAAACAATGAAGAATGTTTTAGTATTACTCGGTTTGCTTTTTTCTCTGCCTTTCATTGCACAGGTATCTGACAGAGAGATTGCGGATTATCATTTCAATCAAGGAAAATTTGCTGAAGCCAAATTGTATTATGAAAGATTGTACAATACAGATCAACGCGAAATTATTTATCCGAACTACCTCAAATGCCTTACGCAATTGAAAGATTGGGAAACCGCGGAAGAAATCGTCAAAAAAAGAGCCAAGCAAAAATCAAACGATGGTATTGCATACGTTCAATGGGGCGCCCTTTATTTGGAACAAAACAGAAACAATGAGGCCGCTGAACAATTTGAAACTGCCATCGAAAAAGTTGACCCATCAAGGGCTTTCATTATTCGATTGGCCAATGAGTTCAATACACTCCAACAATACGAATGGGCAATCAAATGCTATGAAAAAGGCAAGAAAAAAGGGAAAGATGGCTATCTGTACAATTATGAAATAGCTTCAACCAAAGGATCCCTAGGCGATTTACAAGGAATGATCGATGCATTTATTGTGTTGCTGTTGGAAGAACCACATTACTTAAGTACAGTTGAAACACTAATCGCACGATTAATCAAATTCGAAGACAACTTGGAACAAAGCAAGATGCTTCGCACATCTTTGCTCAAAGCCATTCAGACCAACCCTGACAACGCCGTATTAAGTGAGTTTATGATCTGGTATTATCTCCAAACCAAAAACTATGATGGCGCTATGCAACAGTCCATCGGATTGGACAAAAGACTCAAGGAAAATGGAATGAGAATCATGGAGATGGCACAAGTTGCCGTTGATGATGATGCCTATGATGTCGCAGCTATGGGATTTCAATATGTCATCAGTAAAGGGCCGGCTTCTCCCTACTATTACACTGCTCACATCGCTGAATTAAATGCACGTCTGAAGAAATTTGCATCTGTCAACACCAATTTAAACGATTGGAAACTATTGGAGAAAAATTTTCAATCTACAATGGAATTGGTGCCTCACAATGACGACGCCTATGCCTTGATCGATCGATTTATTCAACTCAAAGGCTATCACTTGCAGCACCCTGATAGCATTCGTTACTATATTCAAAAGGACATCGATTTCTTACAAAACGAAATCAATACAGGTGGCTATTCCAATAAAACAAAGGCTAAACTCAAATTACTCTTGGGCGATTTACTCTTGGCCCAAAATGCGATTTGGGAATCATCCTTGTTGTTTTCTCAAGTTGAACTAGATTACAAAGAAGATATTATCGGCAATGAAGCCCGCTTCAAAAACGCTAAAGTTAGTTTTTATAATGGAGATTTTGGTTGGTCACAATCACAACTTGAAGCGCTGAAAGGTTCAACATCTAAGCTTTTGGCCAATGATGCAATCGACCTTTCGCTGCTGATTACAGAGAATATTCAAGATAGCATTCAAGAGCCCTTACAAATGTATGCCCGTGCAGAATTGTATAGCGTTCAACAGCTTGATGAGCTTGCAATTTCGAGTTTGGATTCTATTTCAGCTTCTTTTCCTGGTCATCCTTTGATAGACGAAGCGCTGTATTTAAAAGCATTGATGGCATGGGAAAATCAGGATTGGACCAAATGCGAGAAGATTCTCCTCGAGATAGTCGAATTCCATTTTACTGAAATAAAATACGACGACGCCATTTGGAAGTTAGGTCAATTGAATGAGAAGTATTTAAACAACCCCGAGAAGGCTATGGCCTACTATGAGAAAATATTGACTGAACAGCCCGGTAGCTTGTATGTCACAGAAGCCCGAAAATGTTATCGCCGATTAAGAGGAGATGATCAACCTTAAAAAAATAACAGTATAAAAAAAGGGCTCCATATGGAGCCCTTTTTCGTTATTCAATATTTGTTTATCCACTGCACATTTCACAAGCATCTGGATTGTCCAATGAACATGCAATCGTTGCTTGCTCAACTGCCACCTGCTCTGCAGTTTTTGAATCTACCATTGCAGGAGCTGCTGCGATGGCAGCTGGCGCCTCTTGGTATTTCTTATCTACAGTAAACTTGATAGCATCTGTTGCAGCCTTAGTGCGCAAATAATACATACCCGTCTTCAATCCTTGCTCCCAAGCATAGAAGTGCATTGACGTCAATTTACCCAAGTTCGCATTCTCCATGAAAATATTCAAAGATTGGCTTTGACAGATAAACGCGCCACGCTCGGCAGACATATCGATGATTGCCTTTTGAGACAATTCCCATGCCGTCTTGTACAATGCTTTCAAGTTATCTGGAACCTCAGCAATGTTCTGCACTGAACCATTGTTGGCAATCAACTTGTTCTTCACATCTTCATTCCAAACACCTAAGCTCACCAAGTCTTTTAGCAAATGTTTGTTTACAATAATATATTCACCTGCCAAAACACGACGCGTGTAAATGTTAGATGTATATGGCTCGAAACATTCATTGTTACCTAAAATTTGAGCTGTAGATGCAGTTGGCATTGGCGCCATCAACAATGAGTTTCTCATTCCAAACTCCTTGATCTCATCTTTCAACAAGTCCCACTCCCAACGATTGCTTGGTGTAACTCCCCATAGATCAAACTGCAATTTACCTTGTGATGCTGGAGAACCGGGGAAGGTCTCGTAAGCACCATCACGCTTGGCCAAATCTTTAGATGCCGTACATGCTGCATAATAAATTGTTTCAAAAATCTCCTTATTCAATTGACGCGCTTCAGGGCTATCAAATGGGAAACGCATAAGAATGAACGCATCAGCCAAACCTTGAACACCTATTCCAATTGGACGATGGCGCATATTTGACTTTCTGGTCTCAGGAACGGGGTAATAGTTCGCGTCAATGATTTTGTTCAAATTCACCGTCAATTGGTAAGAAACCTCAAACAATCTTTGGTGGTCAAATTGACGATCCTTTACATATTTGGGAAGCGCAATTGAACCCAAGTTACAAACCGCAATCTCATCCGGTGCTGTATACTCAATGATTTCAGTACACAAGTTGGAAGACTTGATGGTTCCCAAATTCTGCTGATTACTTTTTCCGTTAGCCGCATCCTTGTATAACATATAAGGCGTTCCCGTCTCAATTTGAGACTCCACAATTTTGTACCACAAATCTTGTGCACTAATGGTCTTGCGACCACGGCCTTCTGACTCATAACGTGTGTACAATGCTTCAAACTCTGCACCCCATACATCCGACAAACCTGGACATTCGTTAGGACACATCAAGGTCCACTGACCATTGTCTTTTACTCTTTGCATGAACAAATCTGGAATCCAAAGTGCGTAGAACAAATCTCTTGCTCTGGCTTCTTCCTTTCCGTGATTCTTCTTTAATTCTAGAAAATCATAAACATCTGCATGCCAAGGCTCCAAATAGATAGCAAAAGAACCTTTTCTTTTACCACCACCTTGGTCAACATAACGCGCGGTATCATTGAAAACACGCAACATTGGAACAATACCATTGCTGGTTCCATTTGTTCCTTTGATGTAGGCACCCTTGGCGCGGATATTATGAATGCTTAAACCTATACCACCTGCACTTTGTGAAATCAAAGCTGTTTGCTTCAAAGTATCGTAAATACCATTGATGCTATCATCTTTCATTTGCAACAAGAAGCAAGAAGACATTTGTGGCTTTGGCGTTCCGGCATTGAACAATGTTGGTGTTGCATGTGTAAACCAACCTTCACTGATCATGTTGTAGGTCTTGATTACCTCATTCAAATCTGCTTTGTGAATACCCACAGCAACACGCATAAACAAATGTTGTGGACGTTCCGCAACCTTACCATTGGTTTTTAACAAGTAGCTACGCTCCAATGTTTTGAAACCAAAGTAATCAAATGAAAAATCGCGATCGTAAATGATGGTACTATCCAACAACGGCGCATTCTCTTGAACCACCTTGTATACGTCATCAGCAATCATACCTGCGTTCTGTCCAGTTTTTGGATCTACATAGGTAAACAAATCATGAATGGTTTGAGAAAATGATTTCTTGGTATTCTTGTGCAAATTGCTCACAGCAATGCGTGAAGCCAATTGTGCATAATCCGGATGAGTTGCTGCGTTGGTCGCTGCAATCTCCGCCGCCAAGTTATCCAATTCTACTGTTGTTACTCCATCATAAACTCCTTCAATTACCTTCATGGCAATCTTCACTGAGTCAACACTTGGATTCAAACCATAACACATTTTAGAAATACGCGCCGTGATCTTATCAAATTTCACTGACTCCTTTCTACCGTCTCTTTTAACTACAAACATTGTCTATTGTATTATAATATCAAATATATCTTTTCTTAAAAATCTGCATCCAAGGTAAATGACTGGCTCTCCTTACCTGACATAACCCCCGCCTTCTGATACTCTCCAACGCGCTTCTCAAAGAAGTTCGTTTTACCTTGAAGAGAAATCATTTCCATAAAATCAAAAGGATTGGAAACATTGTACACCTTTTCATTGCCCAACTCAACCAACAAACGATCCGCAACGAACTCAATGTATTGAGCCATCAAATCGCTATTCATACCAATCAACTTAACGGGCAAAGCTTCAATGATAAATTCTTTCTCAATCTCCACAGCATTTGTGATGATATCCTGAATGCGCTGCTTGGATAGTTTATTTACAATGTGATTGTTGTACAACAAACAAGCAAAATCACAATGCAAACCTTCATCACGGCTGATCAACTCGTTACTAAAACTCAGACCGGGCATCAAACCTCTTTTCTTCAACCAGAAAATACTACAGAAGCTACCGCTGAAGAAAATACCCTCTACTGCAGCAAAAGCGACCAAACGCTCGGCAAAATTCCCATTCTTGATCCAACGCAAAGCCCAATCCGCTTTCTTCTTCACGCAATCCAAAGTATCTACGGCCTTGAACAAGTAGTTTTTCTCGGCAGTATCCTTGATGTAGGTATCGATCAAAAGTGAATAGGTTTCAGAATGAATATTTTCCATCATGATTTGAAATCCGTAGAAAAATTTAGCTTCCGAATATTGAACTTCACGAACAAAATTCTCAGCTAGATTCTCATTTACAATACCATCACTGGCCGCAAAAAAAGCCAATACATGCTTCACAAAATGGCGCTCATCATCATTCAATTTTGAATTCCAATCGACCAAATCAGCCTCCAAATCTATCTCCTCAGCTGTCCAAAAATTGGCTTCTGATTTTTTATAAAAATGCCAAATGTCCTGATGTACAATCGGGAATATTACAAAGCGATCTGGATTTTCCTTCAATAAGGGCTCCTCGCTTACTCCTACAGGGCTTTGGCCTGTTAAAGATCCTTCAAATAGATTATGGCTCATGGTCAAAAAAATTGATTTATTGGCGAAGGAATTGGTTTTGTTTCCGAACGCGACTTCAAAATTGATTCATTTTAAAGTTAAATACAACGCAAAACAGTTAACAACTGAAAGGACTTTATTAACACCCCTACTTCACATTGAAAAAGTCCTAAAAATTGTTCAAAACATTCCCATTTTTTTTTTGGAATCATTCCTAAAAATTCAGTTGAGTGGGTGCACACTTTCTGACTAGATAATTTAACGATTCGTATATCGATTTCATTTACCTTTGCAGGACGCCGCAATAGCGGGCATTTTTTATTATTTGTTTATGATTAAAACCATTCAAAGCATCCTGAAGAAAATCGTTGGTGACAAAGCTCAAAACGATTTAAAAGCCATTCGTCCTATGGTGGATGCCGTACTAGAAGCAGAAAAAAAAATTGAGAATATTAGCATTGATGAATTGCGAAATTTGTCAAGCAGTCTTCGCGCTAAAATCCAAGAAGCGCTTTCTCCCATTCAAAGTGAAATAGACAAGATTAAAGAGCAGGCAGAGAATTTGCCCACCGAAGAATTGGAACAAAAGGAAATTCTTTTTGGTCAAGTTGATGAATTGGAGAAACAAAATCTTGCTATTCTAGAGTCGACACTTTTGGAAATTCTTCCCCAAGCCTTTGCTATTGTCAAGGAAACATCTAAGCGTTTCTCAAAAAATGAAACGTTGGAAGTTACGGCGTCTCAAATGGATAAAGACTTGGCTGCGCAAGGAAAAGATTTCGTTCATATCGATGGAGACAAAGCCATTTGGAATACCCAATGGAATGCTGCAGGATCAGAGATCAAATGGAACATGGTGCATTACGATGTACAATTGATTGGTGGTATCGCATTGCACTCTGGAAAAGTAGCCGAAATGGCTACTGGTGAAGGTAAAACTTTGGTAGCAACACTTCCTGTTTTCCTCAACGCGCTAGCAGGCAAAGGCGTGCATTTGGTAACCGTGAATGATTACTTGGCCAAACGTGACTCGGAATGGATGGGCCCTTTGTATCAATTCCATGGACTATCTGTGGATTGTATTGATCGCCACCAACCCAACAGCACTGCTCGCCGTCAGGCCTATTTGGCGGATATAACTTTTGGAACCAACAACGAGTTTGGCTTTGATTATTTGCGTGACAACATGGCCACGGAAAGTGCCCAGTTGGTTCAGCGCAAGCACCATTTTGCCATTGTCGATGAGGTGGATTCTGTATTGATTGATGAGGCAAGAACGCCTTTGATTATCTCAGGTCCAACTCCCAAAGGCGACCAACAAGAATTTGACAATTTAAAGCCTCGTGTCCAAGTATTGATCAATGCGCAGAAAACGGCATTCAACGAATTCTTAAACGAAGCCAAGAAAAAATTACAGCCTGCAACTGGCACGCCATCTAAATCTGAATTAGAAGAAGGTGGTCTTGCCTTGTTCCGCGCATACAGATCTTTCCCCAAAAACAAAGCATTGATTAAAATGCTAAGTGAAGAAGGGATGAAAGCTCTGTTGCTAAAGACAGAAGGATACTTTCTTCAAGACAACCAAAGAGAAATGCCCAAAGCCAATGAGGAGCTCTTCTTTGTAATCGAAGAAAAGAACAACCAAATTGAGTTGACAGACCGAGGCATTGCCCTTCTATCCAAGAACATGGAAGACGATCATTTCTTCGTCCTACCTGATTTAGGCAGTGAATTGGCCATTATTGAACAAACCGCCGTTGACGCTGAGGAAAAAACCCAGCGCATCGAAGCGTTACAGAGAGATTACGCGGTTAAAAGTGAGCGCATCCACACCATCAACCAGTTACTCAAAGCATACGCTTTGTTTGAAAAAGATGTGGATTACGTTGTCATGGAAAATAAAGTCAAAATCGTCGATGAGCAGACGGGCCGTATCATGGAAGGTCGTCGCTACTCAGATGGTTTGCACCAAGCGATTGAAGCCAAAGAGAATGTTCACGTAGAAGCTGCTACGCAAACCTACGCTACCATTACACTTCAAAATTATTTCCGCATGTACCACAAACTTGCGGGTATGACTGGAACCGCTGAAACGGAGGCTGGCGAATTTTGGAGTATCTATAAGTTAGATGTCATGGTTATTCCTACGCATCGCTCTATCCGAAGAAAGGATGAGCATGACAAGGTATACAAAACCAAGCGCGAAAAATACAATGCCATTATAGAAGAGGTGGCGCAATTGCAAGCTGAAGGACGTCCAGTATTGGTGGGAACCACCACAGTAGAAGTTTCTGAATTGCTTTCAAGAATGTTGAAGCAACGTAATATTCAACATCAGGTATTGAATGCCAAGCTTCACCAAAAAGAAGCGGAAATTGTCTCATTGGCAGGGCAAGCGGGAACCGTCACCATTGCCACGAACATGGCGGGTCGCGGAACGGATATCAAACTTGGAGAAGGAGTAAAGGACAAGGGTTTGGCCATTATTGGTACTGAAAGGCACGACTCTCGTCGCGTTGACCGACAGCTTAGAGGTCGCTCTGGACGTCAAGGTGATCCGGGATCTTCTCAATTCTACGTGTCATTAGAAGATGATTTAATGCGTCTATTCGGTTCTGATCGAATAGCAAAAATGATGGATAGATTGGGATTAGAGGAAGGTGAAGTGATTCAACACTCCATGATTACTTCGTCCATCGAAAGAGCGCAAAAGAAAGTAGAAGAAAACCACTTTGGCGTTCGTAAACGTCTTTTGGAATTTGATGACGTGATGAATGCGCAACGTGAAGTAATTTACAAGCGAAGAAAACACGCTCTATATGGTGAACGTCTTCAGTTAGACATTGACAACACCATGTTTGATCTTGCCGCGCAAGTTGTCGAAGCTTATCACGCTGCCAAATATTACGATGCATTTAAAATTGAATGCTTGAGATTATTTGGTATCGACACCCAGATTTCGGAAGAGCAATTCACCAAAGAACGCACAGATCAATTGTGTCATAGTCTCTATGAAGAAATTGCACAAGGATACAACCACCGAACGCAGTTATTGATTCAACAAGCACTGCCTGTGATTCAAAACATACATCAAAGCAACCAAGGGTTTCAAAACATTGCAATCCCTTTGAGCGATGGTCGCAAGAATCTACAAGTAGGTGTGAATATGGCCAAAGCCATAGAAACCCAAGGCCGTGAAATCATTGTCACATTAGAAAAGTCAATCACCCTTGCTATCATAGATTTGTACTGGAAAGAGCATTTGCGCGACATGGATGATTTGAGACACAATGTCCAATTTGCATCACATGAGCAGAAAGATCCCCTTTTGATTTACAAACTTGAAAGTTACAATTTGTTTAAAAACATTTTGGCAAAAATCAATGGTGAAATTATTCAGTTCTTGCTAACCTGTAAGATCTCTGATGGTGGAAATCCTACTGCACAGAAGCAACCTGCCCCTGCTCAACAGCCAAAAACTTCTACGACTAAGGCGGATGTTTTGAATACCGCAGAAAGAAATCAGCAACAGGCCGTTCAAGGAAGTACCCAAACAGCAGTTAAGTCTGAACCACTGCGTGTTGATCCAAAAATTGGTCGTAACGACGCTTGTCCTTGTGGCTCTGGAAAGAAATACAAATCTTGCCATGGTATGGCTGGAGGATTATAAAGCTTTTCAAAATAATAAGCAATAAAAAACCCCGCAGTTGCGGGGTTTTTTCGTTTCAATACAATTTGTATTACTCAACAACAATCGCAGAAACTACTTTCTGACCTTTGTTCATGATCACAACTTGATACAATCCAGTGTTCCAATCTGCAACATTGAAAATTGTACGACCAGATGTGATGTTCTGACTCATTACTTGACGACCAGTCAAATCAAATACTTGCATTTGACCACCTACCCAATTTTCAGTAACAACATTCACCAAGTTACTTGATGGATTTGGATACATTTTCATCTCTGCAACAGTTACATCATCAACACCTTCGTTGAAAGAGGCAACCAAATCACTTGTAATCGCTAAATAAATTTGCAAGTTATCAGCTACTGGATCAGCTGCATCTTCTGGCTGAACATGTATACCTGGCTCCTCATCCTTTTGAATAACCAAATGCAAACGATCATTGTACATCTCGTGTGCCATAGACGCATACATGTACTCCCATCCTGTACCTGCCAAATCAGGCGTAATGTCTACTTCCGTTGACCAAGACAATCCTGCATCCGTAGATTTAACCGCATAAACGTGACGCAAGTATTCTTGACCGTTGAAGAAATTCTCATTGATTGCTGAGTAAGCAACATATATATTACCAGAAGCATCACCGGCAATTTGCGGATGAGAAGCAATTCCAGAATTACCATACTGACCAACTTCTGTAGTTGCCGCAGGAATTGCAGGATCTACTTCTGGAGAAATACCGATTTCAAGAACAACATCATTGTAGCTTAAAACATCAACGTACTCATAGATATCTGTGTAAGAATAAATTGGAGTAACCGATTCAACCAAGTAAACAGTATCTTGAATTTCACCTGTATTGTACATCCCGTTAAAATTCACAGTGATGTTCATCAAAACGCTATCAATAGCCGAGTAAATAGCATAATCAAAATCAGAACCTAATCCCCAAGTTGACAAATCAACATCTCCTGATGTAGTCAAGTTAAAAGTATTGCCATTGGCTTCGAAAACGACACCACCATTGTTTGCATCCTCAAAAGTTACAGAAGCTGTGGCCCATTCGATACCAGCAGGAGCAGCAACCACAGAGCCAACTACCATTGGACCTGATCCCAAATCATAATAATCGTCATAAGCAGACCAAACATATGTTGAGTTCACCAAATCAATCTCTGATGAATAAACAATCTCGTTGTACAAGAATGTAGAATCTTGGCCCACCAATACGCTATCCACACCTGTTACAGTTGGAATCATATTGCTATTCCAATAAGCAATACTACCCGCTAACGGAAAATAAGAATATACAGAATCAATAACTCCCATATCATCTGTATAAAACATAGTTCCAAACGACACATGCAAAGCGTTATTTACGTCCACATATATAGCTCCAGTTCCATCGGTAGACATAATGGTGTCTTGGATACCATCACCTTCGATGTCAGTGCCCATGTCAACTTCGTAACCGTCGATTGGGAAATCCCAAACAATTGTTTTTGTCCATGTGTTACCTGCGTCTTCGGAAACATAAACATAAGTATCATTCAATTCGCCAAAAACAGCAATGGCAACAGTATTGCCTCTTGCATGAATAGCGTACGTATCAGCAGTTACGTCTTTGGTAAAAGCCGATGACATCTCTGGCAATGCTCCATCTACTACATCCCAAGTGGCACCACCATCTTGTGATCTATAATAAAGCAACGCTGTTTCCAACCCGTTGTATGGTGTTGAGTTTCCTGGATCTGTTATGGCTATCATGTGAATGGTATTTCCGACATTGCAAGCACGTGGCCACAACAAAGCTTCACCTGTATTATTAGGAATTTCAGTTGTTGCATTCCATGCACCTGACCCAATCGTTGAACGATTTGTCATTTTAATACCACCAACACCATTGTGCGCAATTACAACCTCGCTACCATTGTCCAAGTGCATCAAGTTTGACCAGCCCGTACGGATAGATTCAATTCTTGAAGAAGGAAAATCATCCCATTGGTTTGTAGATGGGTTTCTGAAATTGTACCCAGTACCGCGATCTGAATATGTTCCACCACCTTCTAATGCAGAGAACGTCCATGTAGCAGCAACACCATTGGCGTCTGCCACGATACGCGGACAAATAGAACCGTTGGTTTGTAAATCATAAACTGAAATACCTACTTCTTCTTCCATCGATGTGCTCTTGGCTGCACCTGGAATCATAGGATACTTCTTTGCCTGTTGTGTCAATACCTGATGAATCACTTCATCTTTGTAAGGATTGTACTGTGCCGACGGACTATTGCCGGGACTTTGCTTAAGTTGACTTTGCGCAGACATAGAACCTGCAATGGCCAACATTAAACCAAATGAATAGAACTTTTTCATGGGCTTTTGGTTAAGTATAAAATAAATTTGTTTGAAGCGAATATAAAAGAAGATGGGACAGATTAAAAATGTTTGGGTAGATATATTATCTATTGGTGATGAACTCCTTATTGGACAGACAATCAATACCAATGCCGCCTGGCTAGGAGAAAAAAGCAATCAAGTTGGAATGCAAGTAAGAAGAGTCATTGCCATTCCCGATAATCGCGACGCTATCATTAGAGAAATCGAAACCAGTCTTCAAGAAGCGCAAGTGACATTTATAACTGGAGGCCTTGGCCCTACGAAAGATGACATTACAAAAAAAACACTTGCCGATTATTTCAATGATGAATTAGTTCGAGACATCGATACATACGAAAGAGTGAAAGCTTTCTTTGCCAAGAGAAATCTCCCCTTACTCGATAGCAATAACGGTCAAAGTATGGTACCATCAAAATGCACTGTTATCCCAAATTACCAAGGGACCGCGCCTGGTATGTGGATGGAGAAAAACGGAAACGTTTTAATTTCAATGCCCGGGGTTCCCTATGAAATGAAGGCCATGGTGGAGGAAACTATTCTTCCTCTTATTCAAAAAAAGTTTGAAATCCCTTCCATCATCCACCAAACCATTATGACGATAGGGGCCGGGGAAAGTTTCATTGCAGAACAATTGAAAGAATTTGAAAATGACATAGAAAAAGACGGCATTTCATTGGCCTATCTTCCCTCTCCAGGAAGTGTTAAACTAAGACTTTCCAAATATGGCGTTTGGGACAAAGAAGGAAACGCCAATAAAATCAAAGAAAGAGCTGCTCAAATTCAGTCTATTCTTGGGCAAATCGTTTTTAGTGATCACGAGATGACCATTTATAAAAAGATTTCAGAACTGTGTCAATCACAAAATAAAACACTAAGCGTTGCCGAAAGCTGCACTGGAGGAACCCTGCAAAGTGCATTCACAGCTGAAGCAGGTGCCAGCAATTTCTTCAAAGGAGGAATTACTGCATATTGGATTCAAAGCAAAATAGACGCATTGGGCATCTCTGATGAAATTATCTCTACTCATGGCGTTGTCAGTGAAGCTGTAGCTATCGCCATGGCCGAAGCTTGTCATCAAAAAATGAATACGGACTTTGCCATTTCCACTACAGGTTACGCAGGTCCTGAGTCACCAGACCCTAATGTTCCAGTTGGGACCATTTGCATAGCTGTAACCGACGGTACGACTTCCATTGCCAAAACTTTACACTTCGGAAACAACAGAAGCAGAAACATTCAAAACACCTGTCTGCAAGCCGCCAATTTGCTCCGAGTCCAATATTTTAATAATTAACAGCAGGATTGTAAAAAAAAATATTATATTTGCACTCCTTAATTCGAATTTAAAAAAGAAGAATATGCCACGCGTTTGTCAAATTACCGGTAAGAAAACCATTTCAGGAAACAATGTTTCTCACTCTAATATCAAGACCCGTCGTAAGTTTTATCCAAACTTGCAGTACAAAAAGTTTTGGTCAGAAGAAGAGCAACGCTTTATTGAGTTGCGTGTTACTCCAAAAGGAATGAAAACCATTAACAAAATTGGTTTGGCTGCTGCAATGAAGCAAGCCAAAGCCAACGGTTTAATGGCCTAATACAAGATTTGACGCCTCTTCAGGCCGAAAATTGAACCGGCAATTTGCCGGTTTTTTTTTGTTCTCACCATAAAGGTGACTTTATTATATTTGCTACCTTACTAAACAGTATAAATTAACGTTACATGCGTAATAGATCGATTCTTTGGACTTTTGTCATCCTACTTGCGGTGGCAGTATTGTATTCTTTGTCATTCGGATGGGTGGCTTCTCAATACGAGAAAAACATTCACCAACTTGCGGTTGATTCGATCGCCAATACAGAGCTTCAGGGTGAGGCTGCTGATATTGCTATTTTTGAATTGGAGCGTAAAATGTTGCGCGATAGTTCAGAAGCAAAAGCGTATCCTTTCTTTGACCATACGTATAGCTATTTAAAGCAACATGAGCTAAGTTTAGGTCTTGACTTAAAAGGTGGTATGTCAGTTACTTTGGAAGTATCCATTCCTGATTTGGTAATTGCACTTTCTGACTACAATGAAACTCCTGCATTTACCAATGCAATTAAAGAAGCTGTAGCTGCTCAACGAAACTCAACTGAAGATTTCATATCCTTGTTTGAAAAGTCTTGGAAAAACCAAAATTCAAATATTGAACTATGGACTTTGTTCAGCAACTACGAGAACAAAGAGAAATTTCCAGCTAAGGCATCTGATAGTGACATCATTGCTGCTTTGAGAAAAGAAGCCAATGACGCGATTGACAACACAGAAAATATCATTCGTAAGCGTATTGACCAATTTGGTGTAACGCAACCTAACGTACAAAAGCAATCTTTGACTGGTCGTATCATTGTTGAATTACCAGGTGTTAGCGACCGTGAGCGTGTGCGCAAAAACTTGAAGTCAACTGCCAACCTAGAATTCTGGGATACTTACTTCAATACAGAAGTATTTGACGTTGTTGTAAAAATCAACGAGAACTTGGGAAAAGCAAATTCGCCTGAGTTGTTTGGCTTGTCTGCAAAAGCAGATACTGCAGCATCTGATACAGCAATGACTGCTGTTGTAGATTCAACAAAAATCAAAGCAGATTCTTTGTTGACCAAAGAAGAGTCTAGAAAGAAAAATCCATTGTTTGCCCTATTGGACCCACGTGTTCAAACTGGAAATAGCATGATCGGTATGGCTCGTGTATCTGATACATCTGCTATTAATAAATTGTTGGCACGTCCAGAAGCACGTCAAGCAATGGCAGCTAAACCTGAATTGCGTTTGTTGTGGAGTGCTAAACCCATGTCAAACATCGTTTCATTGTACGCTATCAAAGATCCATCATTAAAAGGAAAGGCTCAATTGGATGGTAAATCCATCATTGATGCTCGTCAAGATTTTGACCCTACCACTGGAGACGTTACGGTAGAAATGACGATGGATCCTGAGGTTGGAACTCCAGTTTGGAGAGACATGACCAAGAAAAATGCTGCTGATAACAAGCGTGCAATTGCAATTGTCATGGACAACTTGGTTTATTCTGCACCATCTGTTAATTCTGAAATTCCAAATGGACGTTCCGTCATTACATTGGGTACAGGCTCAAGAGACAAGCAAATTGAAGAAGCCAAAGATTTGGCTGGTTTATTGAAAGCAGGTTCTTTGCCCGCTCCAGCTAAGATCATTGATGAAGTTACAGTTGGACCGACTTTGGGAGAAGAAAACATCAAAGCAGGTTTGTGGTCTTTCGCAATGGCTTTCTTGGTGATTTTGATTTACATGGTATTCTACTACGCTTGGGCTGGTTGGGCTGCAAACGTTGCATTGATTGCTAACTTGTTCTTCTTGGTGGGTGCTATGATTTCTATCGGTGGTGCCTTAACATTGCCTGGTATCGCTGGTATCGTATTGACTATGGGTATGGCAGTTGATGCCAACGTATTGATCTACGAACGTGTGAAAGAAGAGTTGCGTTTGGGTAAGACCATTAATGCAGCGATGAAAGATGGATTCCTTAAAGCAGTTAGCGCAATCGTCGATGGTAACGCAACCACATTGATTACTGGTCTCGTGTTGTTGGTAATTGGTACTGGACCAATCAAAGGTTTCGCAACCACATTGATCATCGGTATCTTCACCACGCTTTTCACGGCGCTTATGATCTCTCGTTTGATTTTGTACAAGCGTTTGGACAGCAAGAAGCCTATCACCTTCTATAGTGACTTCACTAAGAATTGGTTCACAAATGTCAATTTTGATTTCGTATCGAAAAGAAAAGTTTTCTACGCAATTTCGTTGGTTATCATTGGCGCTGGTATGGTTTCATGGGTAACCCGTGGATTCAATATGGGTGTTGACTTTGCTGGTGGTACTTCTTACAAAGTAACCTATGCAAGTGCTGTTGATGCTGAAAACATTCGTACTTCGTTGAACAATTCATTAATTGAATCTAACGGAAACGTCGCTGCAACTTCAGTTCAAAGTATTGGTTCGGACAACAAGAGTTTCAAGATCACTACCAACTTTATGATGGATAGTAACGAAGCCAATATTGACGAATCTGTTACAACGAAAATGAATGCAGGATTGAAAAACGTTGGTGTAGACTACACAATTGATTCATCTTACAAAGTAGATGCAACAATGTCCGATGACTTCCGCACGGAAGCTTTCTGGTCAACCATTATCGGCTTGATTTTGGTGGGTATTTACATCTTTATCCGATTCCAAAAATGGGACTTCGCAGTAGGTGCTGCAGCGGCGTTATTCCATGATGCTTTGATTGTAGTATCTGCGTTTACTTTATTGAACGGTTTGGTTCCTTTCTCTTTGGAAGTAAATCAGAATTTCATTGGAGCAATCTTGACCGTTATTGGATATTCGATCAACGACACCGTGGTTATTTTTGACCGTATTCGTGAGTACTTTAATTCTCGTAAGAATCCAGAATTAAAGTCAACCATCAATGATGCATTGAATTCTACTTTGGGTCGTTCTATCAATACCTCAATGACCGTATTGTTGACGCTATTGGTGATGTTCTTCTTCGGAAGTGATGATATCAAAGGATTCTGCTTTGCAATGATTGTTGGGGTTATCTCAGGGGTATACTCAACATTGTTTATCGCTACACCAATTGTTGTTGATATGCGCAACTGGTTGGGCAAAAAAGAAAAATAATTTTGAATTATTCAAAAAAAAAGCAAGGGGCTCCACGTGAGCCCCTTATTTTTGTATCATGAGTTCAGGTGAAATCATCATCATATTGTTTGTCTATCTCTTGTTTTTTGGAGCAAAGGGTATTCCTAGTTTGGCCCAAACAATGGGGAAAGCTGTTTACCAATTTCGAAATGCTGCTAAAGATGTTCAGGATGAAATCATGAAGGGTGCGCAAGACATACAAAAAGAAGTTAGGGTACCATTGGATCAAATGGATGTTAATCAAAGCGCTGCACCAAGGAGAGAAACACCGATTACTGGACCTCATACCCCAGCGCCAGCTGAGGAATCATCGACAGAACCCACTTCTGAATCTCCGGAAAAATGATATCCGAACGAGTAGTGCTTTTTGAAGAAAAAAAACAAGCACTTTACTTGTATCCCGGATTATATCATTCACGTTTTGACGGCAATGAATTGGATAAAACTGAATGGATTACCCTTATACCTTGGCATCATAATACGATCCGCATTTTTGGCAAAGAGCACAAAGAACCACGTCTAACATCCTGGATGGGTCCCGCTTATAAATACAGCTCTATTCAATGGCCAGCCGAACAATTCGTTCCGTTGGTTGACGAAGTAAAAACCGAACTCAACAACCTGTTGAACTTCTCATTCAATTCATGTTTGCTCAACTATTATCGCGATGGTCAAGACAGCATGGGGAGGCATAGGGACAACGAACCTGAGATGGATACTTCCTTGATTGCTTCCCTGTCCTTTGGTGGCTCAAGGAAAATAAAATTTAGGCATGCCGATGGATTACGGAAACTTGACATCACTCTCCATCATGGTGATGTGTTGATTATGCAAAATTTTCAAGACGACTGGTACCATGAATTGCCCAAAGTGAAAAGAGCACTACCTCGATTAAATCTCACTTTTCGAAAAATCAAGACATAAAAAAAGGCTTCTTTCGAAGCCTTTTATTTTTTTGGGTGATCTATGGGGTTCGAACCCACGACCCTCAGAACCACAATCTGATGCTCTAACCAACTGAGCTAAGACCACCGTGTAAGCGGGTGCAAAGAAAATACATAAATCTGCTTCTTCAAAATTTTTTTACACCAAATCAAAAAGATTATTTACACCAAGCGTTCTTCCCACTTGAAAACCTTCAGCCATGGGCATTCCAGCTGGTCGACCGAAATCAATTGAGCGTGCTCTCAAGTAGTCAAAAAAGCCTTCGCCTGAAATAGGGGTTTCAGGTTCTTTGGAGTTAGGATCATGGAATTGACTTTTGTAGGCCATCAATGAATCCATTTTCACCTTCCAAAAGGCGGTGACATCTACGACAAAATCAGGTTCATTGTAATAATCTTGATTAAAATGATAGACCGCCTTTGGTCGCCAAATTTGCTCACCTGGGATTTTATTCAATCCGCTATAAAAGCAAGCATCACTCACCAACTTTGCAGCGCGAGCATGATCAGGGTGTCTATCCTTCAGCGCATTGGTCAATACAATTTCAGGTTGATACTTTCGGATCATCGCGATAATCTGCAAAAGGGATGCATCATCGTAACGAAAAAAACCATCCCTCAATCCCAGATTCTCTCTGAATGAAACCCCTAAAATCTTTCTGGCCTCTTCTGCCTCTTCCAAACGCAATGGACCTGAGCCTCTGCTGCCCAGTTCACCTTGGGTAAGATCTACAATGGCTACTGTTTTGCCATCCGCAATGTGTTTGGCTACGGTACCCCCAGCTGAAATCTCCACATCATCGGGATGGGCGGCAATGGCCAAAATGTCTATCTTAAATTCATTCATACTGCAAAAATAGGTGTTTTCATTAACAATGATTTGAAGGTAACTCTTCTTGAAGGTTGGATTATAAGATTTTCTCAACCTATTTTTGTAGCAATGCGGAAATCAATACTTACGGTTCTTTGGATTTGCCTAACTACGGCCAGCTTTGGGCAAGTAGAGTCCGCAATTGAATTGATGGAAGATTCCTTACACTGGTTGAATCATTGTACTACACTAATAACAGAGCCCAGTGAGGAAGAGGAGGATAGCATCATTCAAGTATCATTGTTGCAGCCTGCTCAATTGGTTTCAGAAGTTGATTTAAATTTATTTGATCACATCTACACTTTTGAAGCAGCGCCCCCCATAGAATTGAATATGTCCACGTTTGAAGATTCATTGGACATTATTCCTGGCTATGACATGGATGACCGCTGGGATACGAAAATGATCCATCAAGTAGAGGAGCTGGAATGGGAGATGGATACTGTTGCCTTTTTGTTGGCCATGGATAGCTGCGACTTCACCTTCCCTACCCAATATCCTCGAATCACTTCCCCCTTTGGTCCGCGCTGGGGAAGAACCCACAAAGGATTGGATTTGGGACTTAGAACAGGAGAGCCTGTGGTATCTGCATTTGAAGGCATGGTTCGAATATCACATTTCAGTCCCTCTTATGGAAATGTTGTTGTTATTCGACACAAAAATGGATTAGAGACTTTGTATGCACACATGGAGGCCAGATTTGTACAACCCGGACAATGGATTCAAAACGGACAAATTATTGGATTAGGTGGAAATACAGGTCGCTCTTTCGGGGCACATTTGCATTTTGAAATCAGGTTCAAAGGCAATGCCATCGACCCTGCGCTGATTTTAAATGTGTCCCAAGCTCAGATCAAGAGTCCGTTGTTTTATTTGACCAAAACCAACGCCAAAGTACCGGCGCCCAGTTCAAGTTCTAAAGGAAAAGCAAAAAATGGAAAATATCACACAGTAAAGCGCGGAGAAACCTTATCTTCGGTAGCTAGAAAGCACGGCACTTCGGTCAGCAAATTGTGTAAACTCAATAAACTACGCCCCAGTTCAAAACTTAGAGTTGGACAAAAGGTTAGGGTTCGTTAATTTTATTCTTCTTCTGAACAACTTCCCTACTTTTTTGTTTAATGTTACGTGGGGAATAATACAACAAAACATATTGCCGTTATTGGTTCGGGTTTCAGCGGTCTTGCTGCTGCTTGTACATTAGCACAAAAAGGGTTTCATGTAACCGTATTGGAGAAAAACGAAAAAGCCGGAGGGCGTGGTCGAAGTTTTTCCGCCGATGGTTTTGTTTTTGATATGGGGCCAAGTTGGTATTGGATGCCTGAGGTAATGGAAGAATTCTTTCAATCTTTTGGAAAGAGTACTTCAGATTACTACACATTAAAACGACTAGATCCTGGATATCGCGTTTTCCTCAAAGACCAAGAAATTGATGTTGCCGCCGAGATGAGCCAAATTCAAAGTGTATTTGAATCGTTAGAACCTGGCGCAGGCCAAGCACTTGGTAAGTTTTTAGCTGAAGCCAAAGAAAAGTATTCATCTGGCATGGGTAAATTCGTCAGAAAACCTGCCCATTCCTTTCTTGAATTTGCAGAGCTAGATTTGCTCAAAGCCCTTTTTAAAATTCAACTTTTCACAGACATGCGTAGCCACTTGCGTAGTCATTTTACGCATCCTACAATATTGCAGCTTTTGGAATTTCCCGTGCTTTTCTTGGGTGCTAAACCATCCAAAACACCTGCATTGTACAGTTTAATGAACTATGCAGATTTGGAATTGGGTACCTGGTATCCAATGGGAGGAATGGCGAAAGTTCCTGAAGCCATGTTGGAATTGGCCAAATCGTTGGGTGTAAATGTTCAAACAAATCAAACCGTTCTTGGTTTTGAATTTGAAGACAACGAAATAGCTGCTGTAAAAACTCAAAATCAAACGCTTCTTGTTGATGGTGTTATTGCCAGTGCGGATTACCACCATGTTGAGCAGCAATTACTACCGAAGCAGTATCAGCAATACGATCAAGCTTATTGGGAGAGCCGAACGATGTCACCATCATCCTTGTTGTTCTATGTAGGGTTGGATACGAAGGTGCCGGGTTTGGAACACCACAATCTTTTCTTCGAAAATTCTTTTGATCAACATGCACAAGAGATTTACGATACCCCGCAATGGCCTTCGAATCCATTGTTCTATATGTGTTGCCCCTCAAAAACGGATAGCACTGTAGCTCCCGAAGGTTGCGAAAACGTATTTTTCCTTATACCTGTTGCTCCTGGGTTAACTTCAACAGAAGAGCTAAGGGAGAAATATTGGAACTTGATGTGTGATGCTGTTCTGAGAAGAACAGGCAAAGACATACGTCCACATGTGAAATACAAGCGAAGCTTTGCACATGAGGAATTTCAATCTGAATACAATTCATTCAAAGGGAACGCCTATGGATTGTCCAACACCTTGATGCAAACCGCTTTTCTAAAACCCAAAATGAAAAGCAACAAATTAAAAAATTTATATTACGCTGGGCAACTCACCGTTCCTGGTCCTGGTATGCCTCCGGGCATCATCAGTGGTCAATTGGCTGCGGAAGAGATATCCAAACAACTTATTTAAGCCTTGGACATGAACAATAAAAATCTTTTCGATCAAATCTCTGTTCAATGCAGTAGACTGACCACATTGAAATATTCAACCAGTTTCAGTTTAGGTATTCGCACACTATCAGCTGAGTTTCGTGAACCCATCTATGCCATATACGGTTACGTGCGATTTGCGGACGAAATCGTAGATACTTTTCATGGATATGATCAGGCCTATCTGCTCGAGAAATTCAGAAACGATACCATAGAAGCCATTGAGATGAAAATCTCATTGAACCCCATCATCAATGCTTTTCAAGCGGTTGTTCATCAATACAACATTGAATGGGAATTGGTAGATACTTTTTTGAAGAGCATGGAAATGGACTTGGACGATCGTGTCTATGACCAAAAGGAATACGAGACCTACATTTTAGGTTCCGCTGAAGTTGTTGGATTGATGTGCTTAAGAGTTTTTACACGCGGAAATCATGAGCAATATCAAATGCTTAAACCCTCCGCAATGCGCTTGGGTGCTGCGTTCCAGAAAATTAACTTCTTGAGAGACTTAAAAAATGACTTTGAAGTATTGGGCCGTGTTTACTTCCCAGGCGTTGACCTATCTCATTTTGATGATACCACCAAAAAGATATTGGAAAAGGAAATAGAAGCAGATTTCAGAGAAGCTTACAAAGGGATAGTACAATTGCCAAAAGAAGCCCGTTATGGCGTTTATTTGGCTTATACCTATTACGTTCGTTTGTTCGAGAAAATTCGTTTGCTCCCTGCATCTGTCTTGATGAAAGAACGTGTTAGAATTCCAAATCCAAAGAAACTCACTTTAATGTTTGGTTCTTACCTAAAACACAATTTCAATTTGCTGTAATGTTTCGAATCGTTTTCATCTTGTTCTTTCTGATGTCCTTTGTTGCTGGGAGCCATCCCAGAGACCTTTGGTTTGGATTGGATTCAAAAGAAAACAAAGAGAAATTTGTCATTTGCTGTTCGTCGCTCAGTGTAAAGTCAACCGTTGATGCCGCTTATTTGGCTGCAAGCAAAATGATTCAAGCCGATTTGTCTTATTTGCCCACTGAACAGCTTAGCCTTTTCAATCAGGGTAAAGAGCAATTAGAAAAATGCGTAAAGTCTGACCTTTGGAATACTGAAATACGTTTTATCCGTCTTACACTTCAATGCCAATCCCCCTGGTTTCTAGGCTATCATGATGAGATTGAAGAAGACGCGAAAATTGTAATCGACCACGTCCATTTGGGTTATGTGCAAAAGCAAAATACTTACTGGAAAAAAGCCTTAGAATTCATCAAGATGCAAGATAAAGTTCCCGCATCGCTAAAAAAAACTATATAAAAATGCAAGAAGTCATTCTCGTTACTGAAAACGATACGGAAGTTGGCCGTTGTGAAAAAATGTATGCACATGAGCAAGGGCTTTTGCATCGCGCTTTTTCTATTTTTCTATTCAATAGCCAGGGCGAAATGCTTTTACATAAACGTGCACTTGCCAAATACCACAGCGGTGGGTTGTGGACCAATGCTTGTTGCTCACATCCTGTTCCTGATGTTCCTATCGAATTAAGCCTACAAGAACGCCTTCAATTTGAAATGGGAATGCAATGCCCGCTTACTCATGCCTTTCACTTTGTATACAAGGCGCATTTGGATCATGAGATGATTGAGCACGAGTTTGATCATGTTTACATCGGCGTTACCGATGCACATCCTGAACCCAATCCGAAAGAAGTAGCGGAATGGCAATATTTCAAGACAGAAGAATTACAGAAAATGATGGATGAAAATCCTGAACTATTTACAGAATGGTTTAAAATTGCTGTTCCAAAGGTTTTAAAACACATTGAAAATACGAAGTTATGGGTGGCATAATTACGTTGATGACCTTTCTTGCAATGGAAGGTATGGCATGGCTCACGCATCGATTTGTGATGCACGGTTGGATGTGGTACTTCCATGAAGATCATCACAGACCGCACAACAAAATACTAGAACGCAATGATGTATTCTTCCTGATCTACGCCATCCCAAGTTGGTTGTGTATCATGTTTGGCATGATGAACGGCAATGACTTCAGATTGTACATTGGCTTAGGCATTTTATTTTATGGCATTGCTTACTTCCTTGTTCACGAGGTTTTGATTCATCGTCGGTTGAAGTGGTTTGACAATGTTGACAATTGGTATTTTAGAGCCATTCGCAAAGCACACAAGGTCCATCACAAAAACATGGAGAAAGAAGAAGGTCAGTGCTTCGGTATGTTGTGGGTGCCTTTAAAATATTACAAGGAAGCGCAAAAAGCGAGTCAAGCCTGATGTTTGGTCATTACACGTATCTCTTTGTTCTGGGCATAACTTTTATTGCTCCTTTTCTTCTAGGCTTCCATTCCAGTGTCAACTTTAACCGGCAATGGCGAAAGATTTTCAAAGGACTTTTCTGGATTGCATTGCTTTATATCCCATGGGATATACTCAAAACATATTACGGCGTTTGGTCCTTTAACCCTGATATGATTTCAGGTTACTATCTAGCTAATCTCCCAATTGAAGAGGTGCTTTTTTTTGTAGCCACTCCATTTGCTTGTCTATTTTCTTATGCCTGTGTTCAATATTATTGGCCACAAGACATGGCAAAAAATTACGCCATTGGGGCTAAGACTGCTTTAATCTTTCTGATGACCCTATCGCTTCTGGTATTGGCGCAACATCCTACAGCATGGTATACGTCTAGTGCAATTGGTGTGGCCCTTATCATGACCATTCTCGCTTATAGAAAGCTAAACAACCGATCTTTTTTCCTTGGCGTAATTACTTGGATGATATTGCTTCTACCCTTTTACGTATGCAACGGGATATTGACCGGTTTGGAATTTTGGCAATACCCATTTTGGAATTCACATCACGTAGATATCAAAGAAGCCGTTGTTTTGTACAACAACGCAGAAAACGTTGGAATTAGAATTTGGTCCGTTCCTTTGGAGGACTTCTTTTATGGAATCGGATTTTATTGGATTGCGGTGATGAATTGGGAGCGTTAGTGCTTCACTACTTTCACCTCTTTGCCATTGACCCAAGTACTTTCTTTGATCAATTTCCCTTTGCTATCATAATCTGAGCAAACACCATTTTCCTTTCCCTTGGTGTAGTATTGAATCGACTTGATATTACCGCTCTCGTAATAATACACCCACTTTCCATCTTCCAATTGGTTCTTATAATTGCCTTCCCATTGCAATTTTCCATTGGTGAAGTAAACCTCCTCACGCATCATCTTTTGACTCTTGCTGTCAAAATACATCACAACATAAGGTTGACCATTGGGATGTTTTCGCATTACTTCTCTGGTCCAGTTTGGATCTTGAAATGCGAATGATAATACAGCGATGATTACAAGTAAGTACTTCATATTCAAAATAGGTTGACGCAATTACTGCGCCAACCTTTTGATATTAGAATTTTACGGTGTCTTTGGTTACGTTTTTGGGTTTCATCGTATCCTGAACAACAGGTTTGGGTCTAGGCGCAGCCTTCGGTGCTTGTTGAACTTCAAATCCCAATCGATTCATTAGCTCCTCACTTGACTTTTTGAATTCCAAAAATTCAGCATTGTTTGGCTCTGCCTTTAACACGGTCTCAATGATACGATCACTTACCTGAACACGGGTTTGAATATCTTGTTCCATGATGACCTGTCTATCATTGTCCAAAGACTCATAGAAATCCAATTCTTGCTGATTCAGTTCAACCAATCGCTTGGCCCATTGAATACCCTTGGTTTTGTCGCCTGCATCAAAATACAACTCAGATAATCTCCAAAGAATTTGAGACTGCTCATGTGGCGCAATGTTCTCAGGCATTACAGTCATGCACTTGTCCAATACTTCAATTGCACGCTTCTTATCTCCTTGCTCAATCAATTGCTCGGCCAAGTGAGAGAATTGCAAACGCAAGTTGGTCACCATTCTGCGGTTGTTCTCATCCAAATAGATATTGCCTTTGTCCATGTTGCCAAATTGGAATTTGGTCATCATGTTCTCGTACATGATATTGGCATTAACACCTCCGTCAACGTATGGATTTAATGCTTTCTTGTGCAAGATCGGAGTTAAGCGATAAGCCAAACCTTCCAATTGGAAGTACGGCTCCAATCCCAAATAAGTATCACTTCCGGTAGTTACAGCAAAGTAGACAGGACGATTCCAATCCATGTTGCTCAACAAATCCAAAATCATCATTTGAGATTTGGTCACATAACGGCGAGGTCGGCCACGCTCATCTACCAATTGGAAATTGATGTCGCGAACCAAACTATCTCCTGGATTCATCATGCCGCGGAAACGCTCAGCTGACAATGAATCTACCTTCATCGTCAATCTGTGATTGGGCAAATAGTTCACGTTACGTGTACCAAAATCCAACATGTCTTTTTTGTCATCACTCATCGCAAAGTTCATGGCATCTTTCAAGCGCATGAAACCTTGGGTATCCTTGTTGCTTTGGATGTAAATGATGTCACGCGTTCCTTGACGGTACTTCTGCTCCAACATTTTAAACGGAACTGGCGCACTCTCATAAGCTCTGCGCTTCATTTGATCGATGTACCAATCCGTGTTCAATAAAGACATATTTACAACGCGAACATCTGTACGAATGCCTTCAACTTCTTGAGCATACCACAATGGGAATGTGTCATTATCACCGTTGGTGAAAACAATTGCATTGGGAGCCAAGCTTTGCAAATAGTTGATGGCCATGTCCAAACCAGTGCGACGATTGGCGCGGTTGTGGTCATCCCATCCGTCCTTGGCCATGATGTATGGCACAGGCAATGTCAATGCGATGATGATCCAAGCCTTGGCAGCTGTGGGCAATTGAGCCTTTTGCATGGCCCATGACAACAACAACCAAATGGCTCCAATCAAAGTAATGAAAATCAAGCTGTACGAAACGCCATGTTCCACACCTGCAACCAATTCAATCACATAAAATGCGATAGAAGCACCACCGGCATAACTCAAAGCTTTACTCAATCCTTTCCACTCCAATTGGGTTGCTGCATAATACAACGCATAAACACCCAAACCTATCCAAATCGCAAATGCGTAGAATGAACCTGCATAGGCATAGTCTCGCTCACGAGGTTGGAAAGGCGTTTGGTTCAAATAAACCAAAATAGCGAATCCAGTTAAGAAGAATAACAATCCCACTACGATGAAGTCCTTGTAGTTTTTGATCAATTGATAAATCAATCCAATCAATCCCAAAACCAATGGAAGGAAGAAAAAGAAATTGCGACCTCTGTTGTTTTTTTCGATGTCGGTAATTTTTTCTTGGTTGCCCAAACGAGCCTCATCCACCATTGGAATTCCGGACATCCAGTTGCCATCAATAAAATCACCCTGTCCTTGGCTATCATCTTGACGACCCGCGAAGTTCCACATGAAGTATCTCCAGTACATCCAGTTGATTTGGTACGACATGAAGTAACGATAGTCCTCAGTAGCGGTAGGCTTCATCTCACTATACAGACGGTCCAAAGAACGCATCATCATGTTCAATTCACCACGTGACTCGGCTTGTTGGCATTGGGCTTCCAATTGTGCAATCTGCGCTTCTTTTCTGCGCACCTTCTCTTCTCCTTGAGGCGTATTCCAATCGTGGAAGTTTGACCACTTCTTGTACTCTTGAATGTGGTTGGGCTGCGAACTGTGCATACGAGGCAAGAAACCTGAAAACTCCTTGCGGTAGTTCACCACTGATTGACGTTTTTCACCTGTCTCCAAATACTCTTGAACCATTTCCAATTTGGCATCCTTGTGAGCCGCCATATATTCTTCTGCTTGGTACTTTTCACGACAAGAAATCACCAATTTGCCTTTTGCATCGCGAACACTGAAAGAAGGAATCCAAACATCCGCACCATCGGAATAAGGATTGGTTACATCCTCAGGGGTATTGAAATATTGTCCGAACAACAAAGGACGATCACCATATTGCTCACGATTCAAGTAACTCAACAAAGCAAACATGTTCTCAGGATTGTTTTCATCCATTGGCGTGTTGGCTTGAGAGCGAACCAAAATGACAGCAAATGTTGTATATCCGATGATCGCCATCGCAATACCCAAAACCAAAGTATGGGCCGCCAACATGGCCTTTTTCTTGAAATACCAAAGACCAAAACTGATCAAAGCGGCAATCACAATCAAATAAAAAACAACACCCGAATTGAATCCAAGACCGAAACCATTCACGAACAACTTCTCCATGGCGGCAGCAGCTTTAACGAAGTAAATGATGATACCAGTTTGCATAATGGTCAACAATCCCAATGAAATCAAGAAAGTATAAATCATTCCCTTGATGGTGACGTCGTACTTTTTGAAATAATAAACAAAACAAATGGCAGGAATCGCAAGAAGGTTCAATAAGTGAACACCGATTGAAAGTCCCATCAAATAGGCAATCAATACCAACCAACGCAACTCATTGTCTTCTTTGGTCACCATGGACTCCCATTTGAGAATGGCCCAAAACACCAAAGCCGTGAACAACGAAGACATAGCATAAACCTCACCCTCAACAGCACTGAACCAAAAGGTATCACTGAATGTGTAGATTAAACCGCCAATCATTCCAGAACCCAATACAGCCCACATTTTTCCTTTGTCAGTCTCCGCTTGCGCACCTGCCATCTTTTTAGCCAAATGTGTAATGGACCAGAATAAAAACATAATGGTCGCTCCTGAGCTCAATGCCGACAAGAAGTTCACCATGAATGGCACTTGTGATGGCTCAACAAAAGCAGAGAACAATCGCGCAATCATCATGAACAAAGGCGCTCCGGGAGGATGACCTACTTCCAACTTATAAGCTGAAGCGATAAACTCACCACAGTCCCAAAAAGGCATGGTTGGTTCAAGGGTTAAAGTATAGACGACGGTAGCAAGGATAAACATTGCCCATCCCAAAATGACATTGAGTTTGTTGTATGACATAATTTTCAAAAAGTACGATGGCGAAGATACGCGATTTCACCTCACAATTTCACTATTCGCTGGGTTGATTCGAATCCCGTTTTGGTGGTTGTTTTTAACATCCAAAATCCACTTGGAACCGTGCTGGTGTCTATCCTCAAAGCTTCAGCGTTTTCTCCAATTAAAACCACCTGACCACTCAATGAAATCAATTGATAAGTTGCAATTGCATTGGGTAAAACAATGTAACCATCAAAAGGATTGGGATAAACTTGAATTTCATTTGAAAGACTTTCATTTACACCAACGAAACAGCTGCCTAACTCCATTTCAAAAGTATCCCATTGGGTATAGTCCATCGGAGACAATAGACCACTAATCACAGAATCCGCCAAATTCCATTGGTAGTCCAAATAGGTTGCTCCCCAAGTAGATTCATCCAACCAAGTATTCAAACTGTAACAAGTTAAAGGCAACGGTATGCACACAGAATCAGACACCGAAGGCCACGCATCATTCACATACAATGTGCCCTGTGCCAATTGGATTCCGTTGATGGAGACCACATTCCAATACAATGTATCTGGACTGAAGAAAGGCGGTACCGTCAAATAACTAGCATCCACACTAAGGTTCAACCATTCACCATCACAATTGGGAGCAGTGCAATCAGCGTTCAACGAAAAGAAAACATCGCGACCAAAACAAGATTCAACGTAAAAACTCTCTTGAGTTTCAAATTGCAGGGGTTCAACCAAGTCGACAAAGAAATTCGTATCCGCGAGAGGTGTCGGAGCACAAAGATGTATTTGATAGCAATCGTCCGCTAGGCAGTAATTCAAATCCACCACAGGATTAGCATTGGTGAAATTTAAAGATTCCATCACCAAAAAAGTATTGTCATCGTTTACTAATGTCATGGTAACAGAACCCGGACCTTGCAAATCCAAAACGGATGAAAGCCCAATAAAAACCTCTTGGCAACTGATACAATCTACGGTTAAGGTATCCCAAAAGGTTATTGGTAAATTCTGTGGACAACCTTCTGGTCCTGCAGGAAAGTAGGTGGCAATAACTTCGTGTAGTCCGTTTTCCCAATTAACAGTAATCTCCGAGAATCCATTATTCATAGGCATTCCATCAATTTGCCATTCCACCAGTCCGGGAACTGGTACATCAAAATGAATGTAATAATCTTGACACGTCAAAGGTTCGATAACCAGTGCCGAAGGGCAATCCCAACTCGAATCACAATTGATATTGATTGGTACATTTAAGATATAGGCAGGTCCACATCCAGACACATCAACTGTGGCAAGCACATTATAAAAGCCATTCTGGGTGTAATTGTGCAATTGATAATTGCCCATAGGATCATTGGATGTATCCCCAAAGTCCCATGATACGTTTCCAAAACTCGCATCCACATAAAAAGAATACGAATCACAATCCAACATCTGAGACTGAACTTGACTAGGACAAGGAATTGTGCAGCAAAATGTTGCTTGAATCAACCCGTTCTCTAGGGTGTAATTTGAAAATTGCAATGGAGCTCCCAATGCCCAGATTTGAAAATCAAAGCTATTATCAGCAGGCCAAGTTGATGCATCTATGGTTATAGACAAATTGCAACCGGCCGTCATACACAAAGTATCAATTTGCTCGGTGTTGTTAATGTCAAAACTTGCACTCCCCGACCCCACAGACAAACCTGCTACGTTGACATTGTAGTATATCGCTGAGGGCCCACCGGCAGTGACGTTGGACTGAAAATGCAAAACATAATCAATGCATTCCTGCGCTTGAGAAAGCACCGCAAACAAAGACATTAAAAAAATAAAAATAGCTCTCTTCATTGTAGGATAAGTTACCGAGTAAAAGTAAAACAATATTCATGGGCATGACGGCGAGATCTGTTAAATAAAAAAGGGAGACCGAAGTCTCCCTTTTCAATATTCACATTTGACTTTTATGCCATTCTAGACTTCAATTCTGCATCAATTGCATCCAAGAAATCTTCTGTGTACATGTAATGTTCTGGTTGTACTTTATCACCATGGATACAAACGGCCAAATCTTTGGTCATTTTTCCTGACTCAACCACATCTACACAAACGGTTTCTAAAGTTTTAGCAAAACGAATCAAATCTTCATTGCCATCCAACTTACCGCGGAAAGCCAAACCTTGCGTCCATGCAAAAATGGAAGCAATGGGATTGGTTGATGTTTTCTTTCCTTGCTGATGCTGGCGATAGTGACGGGTCACTGTACCATGCGCTGCTTCAGCTTCCATGGTCTTTCCATCTGGTGTAATCAACGCTGATGTCATCAATCCCAAAGAACCAAATCCTTGCGCAACGATATCCGATTGAACATCTCCATCATAGTTTTTACAAGCCCATACAAAACCACCGTCGCTCTTCAAACAATAAGCGACCATATCATCAATCAAACGGTGCTCATACGTGATTCCAGCCGCTGCAAACTTTTCAGTGTATTCCTTTTCATAAACTTCTTGGAAAATATCTTTGAAACGACCATCATAGGCTTTCAAAATGGTATTCTTCGAAGAGAAATACAAATTCCAATTGCGCATCAAAGCTTGGTTGAAACAAGAACGAGCGAATCCATAGATACTTTCGTCTGTATTGTACATGGCCATGCCTACTCCATCTCCTTGGTAGTTGTAAATGTCCCATGTTTTGGCTTCACTACCATCTTCTGGTGTAAAGGTCATGGTCAACTTACCCTTTCCCTTGATAACAGTATCTGTTGCACGGTATTGATCACCAAAAGCATGGCGACCAATGTTGATGGGCTTTGTCCATCCTGGCACCAAACGAGGAACATTAGAACAGATGATTGGCTCACGGAAAACAGTTCCTCCAACAATATTACGGATTGTACCATTGGGAGATTTCCACATTTTCTTCAAACCAAACTCCTTCACACGAGCTTCATCAGGTGTGATGGTTGCGCACTTTACTGCAACATTGTATTTTAAAGTTGCTTCCGCAGCGTCAACAGTAACTTGGTCATCTGTTGCGTCACGGTTTTCCATTCCCAAATCAAAATACTTGATGTCCAAATCCAAGT
>JACCDZ010835934.1_pt1 | contig 60295 bp, 55 predicted proteins | sample 7449551 | NCBI WGS metagenome assembly JACCDZ01 (sample SAMN15323452, study PRJNA562643) | freshwater metagenome | isolation source: river surface water | place: USA:Blue River Watershed | collected 2017-08-18 | reverse complement strand
TGTTGCTTTTCTGCATATTTTATAAATGATTTTAAAGGGCTACTTTTTATAGGATCTGGTATATATTGTAATGACATATAGATTCAAAATTTGTTATCAATATTATTATACCATATTTTTTTTAAATATGAAATAAAAAACAGCCTTTCGGCTGTTTATTATAATTATTGAACATTTAATTCAATATTGTTTTCTATTTTCTTTCCTCTTAAAGCTCTTTTGCTTATAAATTCTTTAAGTTTTTCACCTTCAATAAAATAGATTTTATTTTTAGCTTTTATTTCAAAACCTTTATTGTCAGTAACATTTATATGTTTGATTTTCTGACCATCAGCAAGCTTTATTAATTGGAATCCTTTTCCTTTATCTAATTCTTTTAATTCAGAAATATCAAAAGTTAATATTCTTTGATCTGTAGATTGAATGTTAACATATTTACTATCCTGATTCAAAACAATAGGTTTAAATATAATGCTATCGTTTTCTGGTAAAGTCATAAAGTTTTTACCTGCTTTATTTTTAGATATTAAATTGATACTATTAGTTAAGTATCCATATCCATCGTTATTTGAAACAAGTAAAACTTTTTTATCGTTAGCAAATAACATATCTATTAATTTAACATTTGGTTCAGTAGTAATTAAAGTGTTTATATGAACAAATCCTACTTTACCAGAAGGTATATCACTAGGTTTAACGCTATAGCCTCTACCATCGCTTCCTAAGAATACTAATTGTTCAATACTTCTTCCCTCTTGTGTATAAAGAATAGAATCATCTGTTTTTAGTTGAACTGTACTTAAATCTATTTCATGCCCTTTTCTAGATGTAATCCATCCTTGAGTTGTATAAATAACAGTTATAGGCTCATCCTGAATAATATCAGCAGAAGATTTTATTGCTATTTTATCTTCTTTAATTAAAGTTCTTCTTGAATCTTCAAACATAACTGTAGCTTCTTCTATTTCTTTTTCCATTAAATTGAACATTTTAACTTTACTTGATAATAAACCTTGTAAATATTTTTCTTCTTTTTGTAAAGTATCTAATTCTTTATCTAATTTTATTTTTTCAAGTTTTGCTAATTGACGCAATCTAATTTCTAAAATGTCTTCAGCTTGGATTTCAGAAAGACCAAATTTGTTCATTAATTCAATTTTAGGCTCTTCTGATTCTCTTATAATTTCTATTACTTCATCAATATTTAAGAAAGCAATGATTCTACCTTGAATTATATGAATTCTATCTTGTATTTTATTTAGCTTCCATTGACATCTTTTTGTCATTACATTAAATCTAAAGTCAATCCATTCATTCAATATAGTTTTTATGTCTTTAGTTATTGGAGTTCCATCCAAACCTACAACAGTAAAGTTAATCTTAACGCTCTCTTCTAATCCTATTCTTCCTATTAAAGAATTCATAAACTCTTCAGGAGATTGTTTATAAGATTTTGGATGTAAAACTAAACGAACACTATGTTCTTTATCTGATTCATCAGAAACTTCACTTAACAAACTTAATAAATAGTTTTTTTCTGCTAAAACTTTTGGAGATAATGGAGCTTGTTTTCCATTTTTATCTTTTTTAGTTTGTGGGTTTGTAACTTTATCTATATTTTCTAATATTTTTTTAGCATTAGTTGTAGGTGGAAATTCATAGACAACAACTTGCCATTGATTTTTAGTTAATTCTTCAACTCTCCACTTAGCTCTAACTCGTATAACGCCACGCCCTGTTGAATAAATATCTTTAATTTCTTTTTCACTGGCAATAATATGACCACCAGTTGCAAAATCTGGACCTTTTAATTCATTCATTATTTCATCTACGCTTATATCTCTATTTTTTATACAAGCTAAAGTGGCATTTGTTACTTCTCTAATATTGTGTGCTGGAATATCTGTTGCCATACCTACTGCAATACCTGATGTCCCGTTTAATAATAACATATTTAATTTTGCTGGTAAATCAACTGGCTCAGTCATTGTGTTGTCATAGTTATTTCTAAATTCAGTTGTTCCCATATCAATTTCAGATAATAAAAGATACTCAGCAAATTTTGTTAATCTTGCTTCTGTATAACGCATTGCTGCTTGTCTATCTCCATCTCTTGAACCAAAGTTTCCCTGACCATCAATTAATGGATATCTCATATACCAATCTTGAATCATTTTTGTCATTGCATCATAAACAGATTGATCTCCATGTGGGTGATACTTACCGATTACATCCCCGACAATACGGGCAGACTTTTTATGTTTTTCAGTAGAAAAATTTCTCATTTCATTCATTGCATATAAAACTCTTCTATGCACTGGTTTCATACCATCACTTAAATAAGGTATAGCTCTATCTTTTAATACAGCAATTGAATATTCTAAATATTTTGCTGTTAAGTATTTATCTAAATCTAAAAAATCATTATTATCATTATCTAACATATATCCTCCAAATTATTCTGCGTCATTTTCATTAAAGTTAGCAGATGTAGAAATCCAATCTTTTCTATCATCTGATCTCTTTTTGGCTAAAAGCATATCAATTGCCTCAAGTGTTTCAAAGATATTTTCTGAAACTCTTAAAGGCTTTAATCTTCTAGTACTAGGATCTAATGTTGTTTCCCACAATTGTATAGGATTCATTTCACCTAATCCTTTAAATCGTGATATTTTAACATTTTCTTTTCTAACTTTATCTTTATTTAATTTTTTATTTAAGTCTTCTAGTTCTTCATTATCTAATAAATAGAATGTTTCTTCTTTTTTGTTTTTTCCTGTATATACTACATCTGCTCTATATAAAGGTGGCTGAGCAATATAAATATAACCACCTTGAACTAATTTAGGAAAATGTTTTAAGAATAGAGCACCTAATAAAACTTGTATATGGAATCCATCTTTATCAGCGTCTGCTAATATACATATTTTATGGTATCTTAGTTTACTTAAATCAACTTCTTCATCTAAAGTATGAGCTTTTATTCCTATTGCTGTTTCTAAATCTGATACTTCTTCGTTATCAACAATAAATTCTGCATCAATTTCCCAAGTATTTAATGGCTTTCCTTTTAATGGTAAAATAGCTTGAAACTCTTTATTTCTTCCTTGCTTAGCAGAACCACCAGCAGAATCACCTTCTACAATAAAAAGTTCACTATCTTCTGGATTCTCACTTTGGCAATCAGTTAATTTACCCGGTAAAACACTCATTCCAGTAGTTTTTCTTACTTTATTATTTGTAGACTTTTTGCTTCTTAATTGTGCTTGTTTAATTGCTAATTCAACTATTTTTTTAGCATTTTCAATATTAGTGTTTAGCCAATGTTCAAAAGTATCTCTTACTAAAGTAGTTAACAATCTTACAGCATTTCTACTATTTAATTTTTCTTTTGTTTGACCATGAAATTGTGGATCTAATATTTTAGCTGAAAGTACAAACCATAGTTTTCCCCATATATCATCAGCATTTATTTTTAAACCTCTTGGCATTAATGAATGTTGTTCAGAAAAGTTTCTAATTGCTTCATATATTCCATTTTTAAAACCTGCCTCATGAGTTCCACCAAGTTTTGTAGGAATTAAGTTTACGAAACTCTGTTTAAAACTTGCTCCACCATCTTCAACCCAAGTTAAAGCCCATTCTGCACCTTCACCTTTTGCAAATGAGTCGTTTGTTTCTTCTATATATTTTTTATCATATAAAACAGGAATTAATGGTTCATTATCATTTAATATTTCTAATAAATAACTTTCTATACCATTGCTATAATTCCATTCTATAACTTTATGATTTCCATCTTCTTTTTCAATTATTAGTTTTATTTCAATACCATTTAGAAGAACCGCTTTAGCTCTTAATGCATTCTCTAAATGTTGTAAATCAAATTCAGGATTATCAAAATATTTAGGATTAGGTTTAACTGTTACTTTCGTTCCGTGTTGTTTTTTAGGTATTTGTTTTATCTCTCTTAATTCTTCAATTACTTGACCATTTGAGAAAACTATTTCTTTAATAAAACCATCTCTCATACTTTGTACAACAAGTCTATCAGATAAAGCATTTGTTACAGAAACACCAACACCATGTAAACCACCAGCGAAATTATAAGCACCACCACTATCTTTTTCAAACTTACCACCAGAGTGTAATTTTGTAAAAATAACTTCTACAGCACTTATACCTTCTTCTGGATGCATATCAGTAGGTATTCCACGACCATTATCTTCTACACTTATTGTGTTATCTAGATTAAAAGTTACAGTTATTTTATTAGCAAAACCAGCTAACGCTTCATCTGCTGAGTTGTCTATTACTTCTTCTAATATATGATTTGGGTTAACTGTATTTGTATACATACCCGGTCTTAATTGAACTGGTTCTAAACCTTTTAATACTTTTATATTTTTGGCACCATAATTGGTATTATCATCTATCATCCTGAACTCCTAATAATTTATTCACTATTTTATTGCTTCATCATTAAATTATACACATTTTCTTGACGAAAACAAATTATTCGATTATGATATACCGAAATTATTTTAAAATCAATAGGTAGGAGATTATTTATGGAAGGATTTAGAGAAGTCAGAAGTCAAAGCCAGAATTCAAGTTTTGAAAATATTAAACACGATATAGTAAGACCACTTTTTTTTAAAGATTATATAGGTCAAGAAGAATTAAAAAACCACATGTCAATAGTTATTGAATCTGCAAAAATAAGAGAAAAACCTTTATCTCATACATTACTATATGGACAACCCGGACTTGGTAAAACAACTTTAGCAACAATTATAGCTAATGAATTAGGTAAGAATATAATTTATACTTCAGCACCAGCTATTGAAAAACCGGGTGATTTAGTTGCTTTATTAATAAAATTGCAAGATGGAGATATTTTGTTTATAGATGAAATTCATGGATTAAAAATACAAACAGAAGAGATACTATATCCAGCAATGGAAGATAAAGTTGTAGATATAAGTGTTGCAACTTCTAAAGAAAATAAAGTTGTTAGAATTCCATTAAAAAACTTTACATTAATAGGTGCTACAACTAAACCGGGTAAAATGTCAACTCCATTTAGAGATAGATTCCCAATTCAGTTACAATTAAAATATTATGAAATTGAAGACTTAACTAAAATAATTAAAAGAACTGCGAGAATAGTTGGATTAAATATTGATGAAGACGCTGCAATTGAACTAGCTAAAAGATCTAGGGGAACAGCAAGAATTGCAAATAATTTATTAGATAGAGCAGGTGATTATGCTATTGTAAAGAATAATTCTCATGTTACTATAAATATTGTAGAAGAAGCTATGGAATATATGAAAATTGATGATCTTGGATTAGATTCAACTGATAGAAAATTAATTTATACTTTATATACTCATTACAAAAATAAACCTACTGGTTTAAAAAATATTGCTAATACTATACAAGAAGAAATAGAAACAATAGAGAATATAGTAGAACCTTATCTTCTACAAAAGAAAATAATAATGAGAACTGAAAGGGGTCGTATATTAACAGAATTTGGAATAAATTATGCTCAAAAGATTATTGATTCTGGCTTTACTTGCGATTAGCAATAAAGTATACGCTCAATTAGATACAGAATTTTTAAGTAATGAATTATATAAAATAACTAATCATAATTTAAAAAATAATATATATACTTTTCATTTGGCTGCTAATAATTTTAAAAATATGAAGCCAAGCGAATATGATATTAATTTAAAAAATGTAGATAAATTATTAAATAACAAAAAAGTAAAAAATAATTTTACAGAAGAAGAAATTGAGTTTATTAAAGAAAATTACGAACAAGTAATAAAAGAAATTTATCAGACAACAAATCCTGAAATAAATAAAGCTATGACTTTTAATTTTAAAGTTAATGATTCTTTTTTTACTATGATATCAATTCCTAATATATATTATGAAAATTATAAAAATTGTGAAGGACCATTTATTTTATTTGATTCTTACATTTGTTTTGAAATGGATTATTCTACAAAAGAATTTTTATCTAAATATATAAAAAATAATTATGTAAAATCATTAGATAGTGAATATATGGGTCATTTTACAGTAGTGCATGAATATGCCCATATATTACCAGAACAGTTAAGATTGAATCCTACTGAAGTATTCAAAGGAATTCATAATCCTGAAGTAAAGAAGGATATGAATCTACTTTATCATTTTAATGAAATATATTCTGATTTATACGCTGGAATCCGTCTCTTACAAAAAGGATATTCTCCTGAATATTTAGATCAAGTTATATTTATGAGAAATATTTCTTTGTTTTTGTATCAAGATACAGTTCATTTTTCTTCACCATATATAAAATACTTAAAAAATTTAGATCCAGAAAATTATATGGAAATAACTAGTTTTAAAGAATTTGACAATATTATAAAAAAAATATTTTTTCAAGTTATTAATGAAGTAGACACTACAAATCATAAAAATTTTTATGTTGAAAAGTTAGAAGCAAGACAACAATTAAATCATATGTCTCAATTTATTATAGAATTAAATAACAATATAGGAGATAATACATTTAAAAAGAAAACAAAAGAAGAAATTGATTTTATAGCTAACTTATTCAATGCATTTTTAAGAAATATATATTATTCTAATGGAAGAATGAGACTTGAAAAAAATAATTAAGTTGTAAATATAATTAATACTGAAATAATTAAAAAAAGTACAATAGAATCTTTTGTATTTACTATATTTATTTTTTCATAATAATAACTATAAAAATAATTTATTAAAATTATACCAACATTTCTAACTATGCTATAATGTTCTGCTGCTATATTACTTATAATGATTATATTTATATTTAAAGTTACACAATATCCTAATACCATAAAAAAATAATTGCTTTTATGTTTTATTAAGGACTTATTTAAGGTTTTTATTTTTTTTATATTATTTATTTCTTTTAATGAAGTTATAATTAAAAATGAAATTAAATTTAAAAATGTTGCCACTATCATGTAATTTGTAGGCTCATACTCTTGCATTAATTTACTTGAAAAAACTACTGAAAACGCTCCTACTAAAAAAGAAGAAAATAACCAATTTATTTTATTTATAGATTTGTTCTTTATTTTATCTAAATAAAATATAAAACTTAAAACGAAAAGTGAAATGCTTAATAATATAACATCATAAAAATTATCATATTTAATTTCTATTGTATTTTTAAAATCAAATAAATACATTAATAAAATAGATATAAAAGGAATTATTGCAATTGATAAAAAATTTGCAAAATAACAAATGTTTAGATTATGTTCATTATATTTTCTTGTTTTTATTTGTATTATAATATAAATAACACTTAGAAATTGTGCAATATAAAATTTATAGTCTTTAAGAAATTGAAAATGTTCTATATTTAATTTATTAAAATTTATAATTAATAGAAAGACTGTTCCGAACAATGCAAGTATTGCAGAATTAAAATATTTAAAATCATAATGTTTATTTTGTATTTTTTGAATATTTAATGTAATAAACAATAAAAATGGAAATAATAAATAACTAAATAGAACCATGTAAAAACCTCATTTATGTATTATAACATAGAATTTTAATATTAACAATTGATATTGACTATTATAAAACAACACAATATAATAGTAAATTAATAATTAATAACAAGAGGGATTATATGGATACTACTTTAAAATCAAAACAATTAGCTGGTAGTGGAAGATTGGAGGTTTTAGTTTTTGGATTAGGAAAAGGTGAAAAATATGGAATTAATGTTTTTAAAGTAAAAGAAATATTAAAATGCCCTAAAATTCATGTAGCACCAATGTCCCATCCATCAGTTTGTGGTTTAATAACAGTTAGAGAAGATACATTATCAGTTATAGATTTAAGCAAAGCAATTGGTGGAGAACCAGTTTCTGATACAACAGATAAATTTGTTATTGTTGCGGAATATAATAATACTGTTTTAGCTTTCTTGGTTCATTATGTAGATAACATTGTAGCATATGATTGGAGCCAAATAAAAGAGCCACCTTCTGGATTGGCTTCAAGTTATTTAACTGCTATTGCTCAACAAGATAAGAATATGATTCAAATTTTAGACGTAGAAACAATTTTAAATGAAATAATTAAAGTAAAAACAGATGTAGATAAAAGCATTATTTCAGAAATACCAAAATTAGATAATAATAAATATGTAGTAATAGTAGATGATTCTTCTGTTGCTAGAAAACAAGTTACTAATTGTTTAAAAGAAATGAATATAAATTCAAAAACTTTTGAAAATGGTAGATTAGCTAAAGAATTTTTAAAATCAAAAGCAGAAGATAACACTTTTAAAGATATTGTATTGGTAATATCAGATATTGAAATGCCAGAAATGGATGGATATTCTTTGACAAGATTCATAAAAGAAGATGCAAGATTAAAGGAGTTACATGTAGTTCTTCATACTTCTATTACTGGAGTTTTTAATAAGGAACTAGTAGAGAGCGTTGGGGTTTTTAACTGTTAACCCTTTTTTCGATCAAATCTGATCATTTAGCTTGACATTTTTATTTTTAAATTGTATTATTTATTTGTTCAGTTTAATATTGAATATAAATTTTTCAATTTCTAATGAACTAAATGGTGTTCGGGAAGTTTAAGATTCGTTCTTTTGTAAAAATTTATTTTAATAGATATTAATTTATCTAAAAGTAGCAACGAGTTTGATAAATACATTTTATCAAATAGTAATGCTAAACAGCAGGTTTTGATATAAGTTGCTATGCAACTTATACAGTACGCTGCGAACGTTTCACCAGATGATCAGATTTGATCATTTAAATAGAAACGGCAGATGATTTTATCTGTAAATTTGACTCTAATGTATTATCTGAGTCTATTGTTAAAAATATAAAAGCAGCTATCTAAGCTGCTTTTTTTATATTATTTAGATTTTTGTGGTTTAGGATTGTTTAATCCTTTTACAACATAACTTAAATTTTTACCTATAAGTTCATTATGAAAAATCTTAATGTCAATAATTCTATTATTAGGTATTTCAGCTAATGCTTCTCTCCAGCTTTTAACAACATTAGTTACATCAATAACATTATCAAAAGTTGGTTTAAATAATATTTCACAAACTTCCATACAAAGCAACATTTGAATAGTATGTGGTGCATTTTTTTTATTATTCTCAACTATATTAACATAACATAAAGTTTCTTCATTTTTTTGAAGATCAAATGGAAATATAGATCCATATTGATTAGTAGCATCTAATAATGCATCTCCTAAATAATTAGCCATTGATACAATAATAGGCAACAAAATATCTGATTGCAATAATAATTTCATTTTTAACTCTAATCCTTCAATTATTATTCCTTCTTGTGGAACACCTAATGCTTTAGCTGATAATATTGCTATATTTTGCGCTTGTTCTTTTTTATCCATTTCCTAATCCTTTTTTATATATTATAACATTTATCATTAATAAAACAATTAAGATTCTTTTATTTCGTCAACCATTATACCATCTAAGATAGTATCAATAAGTTTCTTGTTGTCTCTATTTTTAATTTTAGTATCTAATGGATAAGCTGAAGCTAATCCTATAGAAACAATAGTTTGCTCACCTATTACTTTACTATATTCAGGTTTTAACATTTCTTGATCAGGAAGTTCACCAACTTCATTCAATTTTTTGTTTAAATTATATTCTATATTCTCTATAGATTTTTGAACATTTTTTACATCAAAGCCTTCCATTTGTTTGTAAGGATTGTAAGAATCATTAGTTAATTGTTCAAACATTCTTTGTTTCTTTTGAACTATATTTCTATATTTATCAATAATGGATTCTCCCTTACCTCTATTAGAAGCATTTTCTGAAGCGTCTCCTTTTATTTTTTCTCTAGTTGTTTTACCTCTAACTTCAGTATCAGTGATAACATTTGATTTTAGAGCATTAATTTCTTGTTCTTTTTCAATTATTTTTTCTTGTCTTTTTATGGTTTTCTCACCTTGAGGAACAACAGGTTTTTCTCCACCATCTAAGTCATATATAATTTTATTATCTATAAATTCAACTTTTTCTATATAACTAGCAATAGCAAAAAATGCTTGTGTATTATAGTCTGAATTTTTTAATACTTTAAATGCTTTAAATACAACATCCAATTCATTGACAAATCCACTATTTCCTAATAATTGTTTTAAAGAATTTTTATATTCTTCTGGATTTTTAACTACTTTATCATAGAATTTTTTTATTTTATTAAATCCACCTTTATACATTTGAACTTCTTTATAGCTTAAAGGTTTTACTTTTAAGAATGCATTTAATCTTAAGTTTTTAACAGAAGTTGGTGCAGCATAGAACATTTTTGCTCTTACTAATCCATCACCAAAAAGTATATGAGCAGCCCCTGAAGGTTGCGCTTTTAAGTCTCTTACGTTAATTCTTGAAGATTTTTCGAAAGTTACATTACCCTGATCCCTGTAATTTTGGAAAGTAGCATCTTTATCTAATTGGAATCCACTTCCTACAGCAATTTTTCCTTCACCTGCTGCTTTTGCGAATATATCAAAAGTTTCACTAGGGTCTTCAAGTTTCATACAAATTTTAATAGTACAGTTAGCAACAATAGAAGCTGCTTCTTCAGGACTTGCTTTTTTAAATGCTTGATAGTCCTGTCCTGCGAAAACCATTGCAAATCCAAGAGAACGAGCCTGTGCAGGCATAACTGCCGCACCCTTCACTGCATAGTAACCATATTCATCAAATATTGTTAAATATGGAGCACTACCATTTGTTGGTTTTCTATCTATTACGTCTTTTTTGGAGCCTTCTACTTGTGAACCTAAAGCACTTGACATCATTGCTCTTACTGATGCTACAATAATTTTACCTAAGTTAGAAAGGTTTTGTTGTGATTTTTCAAGTGCTGGTAAAAGTACAACTAATATTCTTCTGTTAACAACAACATCATAAAAATCACATTCAGCAAGTTGAGTTTTCATAATATGTCCAAAGCTATCTGCTAAAAGACCAAAAACCTCAGTATACTGCATGGTTATGAAACCATGCTGTTGTAAAACGTCAAATTCTTGTTCAACAACTGGTTGTTGTGGTGTTGGTTTTTTATAACCCGGTAAGTTAAAAACATAATCTTTTAAACCTGCTTTAAATACCTCATCAATATCTTCTCTTTTTATTAAGGCTTCTAATTTAGGTAATTCAAAATAAGATCTTATAGTTTCTACGTCAAGTAATATTTTTCTTGCATCTCTTAGAGCAACTAATACACGCATTAATGCAGCCATAAATATAGCAGCACGACCTTTCCACATATCGTTACCACCACCACCATCTGGTAATAGAGAAACAATAAGTTCAGTTAATGCATCAGCAGAACCATTTGCAAAAGGATTCATTGTGTTAGATAACTTTTCAGTAGTTTTTTTATTCGTATCTACAGAACCTGTCATATAGTTAATAAGTAATAAATCATCTTCTCTTCCGAATCTTCTAACTAATGAAAATATCTTTAAAAACAAGCCGTTATCACCTTTTCCGTCTACATAAATAAAGCCAGAAGAGTGTATTAAAGAGTTTACACATAGTGAAACTAGAGTTTCAGTTTTACCAGAACCAGTAGTACCAAATATTAAAGTATGAGTTCTTACGTCAGAATCGTTAAACCATATTTGTTCACCTGTTTTTATATCATTTCCATAAAATGCAATACCTTCAGCTTTTGATGGTTTATTTGTTACTGGATCTAATTGATTAGGATCTAATTCAAAACATGATTTTGGTTTTCTGTATGGTAATCCTACAATTTTTTTCTTGTGATGTCTAAATAATGGATAATTTAATAAAGCAAGCATGAAAATAGTGCCGGGATATATAAATATTATAAATATACTTAATAAAGGAACTGCCATTGAAGCTGAAGAACCAAACCAACGGAATATCTTAACAGGCATTGGGGTAAGATCTCTCGAAAGATCTTGTTGCAACATTTTTTCTTTTACTGTATCTACACCATAAATTTTTCCAGACATTTCTAATAAATATTGTTATTTTTAATCATTATAGTATAAATTTATAGATAGTAAATATAACTACTTTATTTTTTTAAATGTTGTGTTAACATAATAAAAAATATAGGATAAAAGAATGAATAAAAATATGGAAGAAATATTAAAAAATTTTTCTTTAAAAACATCTGAATTAATTAAAACTCTTGACCAATTAAAAGACATTGATGTTAACTCTTTAAACAAAAAAGAACTTGATAAGTTTTTAGAACAGTTAGAAAATATAGAAATATTAACTGGAAAGGCAGAAACTTTAGCTCAGAAGACAAAAAGAGATGGTGTTCCAGAAATAATAAATAACAAACCAAAAGAAAAACTTGAAAATAAACAAGAAAACAAGCAAAAATCCAGATCTCTAATGAAGCCTACTTTAACTCAATCTCCAATGAATCAAAATAAAGAAAAAGATAAGGAGAAAAAATAATGAATAGTCTTGAGTTATTAAAAAAGAATCAAGATGAATATTCAAAAATGATAAGTGAGTTAGAAAGTCTTCTTGATAATGACAATGTATTTGTTAATGATATAGAAGAAATAAATAACTATTTTGATGATTTTGAAAATGTATTATTTAAAGTTAAAAATACTACTCAAAAAATAATAAGTAAAATTTTACAAAAGAAAATTAAAGAAGATAAAGTTTCAGATAAAGAATCTTTAGAATATAATAAAGCTTTGTTATACAGTGGAAAACCTGCAATAGCAATTGAAAGAATTACAGATTTAGCTAAAAAAGGTAACATAGATGCTCAGTATTTATTAGGTAAAACTTATTTAAATGGAATCATAGGTAAATTAGAAGATAAGACATTACATGATGAAGGTTTAGCTTATAAATGGTTGCAACTTGCTTATAATAATGGACATAAAGATGCTGGATATTTATTAGCAATAGCTGAACAAAAAGTTATGAATATTGAAAAAGCAATTAAAATATATTCTAAGTTAGCAGAAAACAATCACTTAAAATCTCTAAATGAATTATTAATTATATATAAAAATCATCCAATTTATAAGAATGAACTAAAATATTTATCTATATTAGAAAAAATAACTTCAAGTAAAATTTAAAATATGTTGACTTTATTTTAATTTATGATAATTTTTGTTTAATGTTTTTAGAGAGGATAATATGACAGTAGTATATATTTGTGAGAAACCAGATCAAGGTTTAGATTATGCAAAAGCAATGAAATTTACAGATTTAAATAAGTCAAAAGGATATGTTGAAGATAAATCTAAAAACATAATAATAACTTGGGCTATAGGACATTTAATTAAATTATATGAACCGTATCAATATGATGTTAAATTCAAATACACAAAAACTCTAAATGAGCTTCCTATAATTCCTGATGAATTTAAATTTACTTTATCTGATAAAAAAGAAGAAGAGTATAAGAAAAAACAATTTGATATTGTTAAAAAAATATTAAAAAATGCTACCGAAGTCGTTATCGCAACTGACGCCGATAGAGAAGGTGAAACTATTGGTAGAGAAATATTAGACTTAGTTGGATATAAAGGTAAAATTTCAAGAGTTTTAGTTAGCTCTCTTGATGAAGTAGGTATATTAAAAGGAATTGCAAATAAACAAGATGCTTCAAAAACGATAAATCTTTATAAGTCAGGTGTGTCAAGAATGACTGCTGACTGGTTTATAGGTATAAACTTATCTCGCGCAGTGACTCTAGTTAATAAAAATATGATTGAAGGTAACTTACCAGTTGGTAGAATTATCACTCCTACAGTTAACTTAGTTTATATGAGAGATATGGAAATCGAAAATTTTAAATCTAAAGATTATTTTGAAGTTTCTGCTATTTTTAAAGATGGTACTCAAAAAAATATTGAAACTTCTTGGGCTATTCCTAAAAAACTTTTAGATGAATTAGAAGAAAAATTATTAATAAAAGAAGAAGCTCAAAAAGTAGTTGATAAATGTAAAAATAAAGATGGTAAAGTTACAAAAGCAGAAAAGAAAAGAAAAACAAAATCTGCTCCACTTCCATTCTCATTATTAACACTTCAAACAAAATGTTATAGTGAATTTGGATACAAAGCAGATCAAGTACTTTCTATTGCTCAAAGTTTATATGAAAAACATAAGGCTACAACTTATCCAAGAACAGATTGTACTTATTTGCCTGTAAGCCAATTTGCTGAAGTTCCATCTGTTTTGGCTGCTATATTAAAAACAGACCCTGATAATGATAAATTAAAGGAACATATTGAATTAGCAAATAAGAAACAAAAATCAGACGCTTGGAATGATTCAAAATTAACAGCTCACCATGCTATAATTCCTACAACTACTCCTGCTGACATTTCAAGAATGTCAAAAGAAGAAGCAAATGTTTATGACTTAATTAGAAGAACTTATATTGCACAGTTTTTACCTGCATATGAATATGATAGTACTACACTAGAAATTGAATGTGAAGGTGAAATATTTAGGGTTTCTGGTTCTGTTCCTGCAAAACAAGGATGGAAAATTGTTTTAAATGAAAAAGAGTCTAAAGATGATAATGAATTGCCATTATTAAAAGTTGGAGAAACAGTTAAATGTATAGATCCAAAACTTGAATCTAAAAAAACAAAACCTCCTGCAAGATACAATAACTCAACATTAGTTCAAGCCATGACTGATGCTGCAAAATATATTGAAGATCCTGAATTAAAGAAAATATTGAAAATAACAAAAGGATTAGGTACTGTTGCAACACAAGCTAATATAATAAAAAATGCATTAAGATATGAATATATTAAAGAAGAAAAAAATAATTATGTAACTACAGAAAAAGGTAGATTATTAATGCAAGCAGTTCCTGATATGATTAAAAGTATTGAAACTACTGCATATTGGGAAAGTATGTTAGAAGAAATTGCAACAGGTGATAAAACTTCAGAAGAGTTCTTTGAAGTTCAAAAGAAAGCTCTTGTTGATATTATATCCGATATGAAAGAAGGTAAATATAAAATTGAAACTGCTGTAGGAATGACTTATCAGTGTCCAAAATGTAACTCTGGATTAAAGAGAATTAAGAGTCAAAAAAATGGTAAGTTTTATTGGGTTTGTTTAGATAAAGAAAACTGCAAATCAATTTTTCAAGACAATCGTGGAAAACCACTTGAATCTACTGAAAGAGAAGTTGTTGAACAGGGTGATGTTGAACATAAATGTACCACTTGTCAAAATAAACTTATCAGAAAGAAAGGTCAATATGGTTTTTACTGGCAATGTTCTGGTGAAGAATGTAAGAAAAATTATAAAGACGATAACATGAAACCAGTAGAGATTGTTAAAAAAGAAATAAATAAAGATTATCAATGTCCTGTATGCAAAAAAGGCTTTTTGGTTGAAAGAGGTGCTCAAGGACGTAAGTTTTGGGGTTGCTCTAACTATCCAAAATGTAAGACTATTAAGAAAGACGATGGTGGAAAACCAGAAGGATTTTAATAATGGAATTAGTTAAATTAAAATACAATCCAGAAAATTATAATGAAACAATGTTAGAATATGCATTTAGTGAGAAACTAAATGCTATTTTAAAAAATGAGATTGGATCTGCAAGATTTAATCCTACACATACTTGTTGGGTAATTAATTCTGATAGGACTTTAAAAGCTATTAATATATTTAAAACCAAAAAAATAGCAATTAAAATAAGTGAAGAACTTCAAGAAGAATTTCAATTAAATTCACAAGGAAAAACAAAAGAAGAAGCTGATAAACTTGTACAAATGAAGGCTAATCATCCTTCTTATGCAATTGATGATCCTACTTTTGATCAAACTCCTTTAAATTTAAAACTTAGTTTATATAATTATCAAAAAGCTGGCGTTTCTTATGGAATAAGTAAAAATGGTAGATTTTTACTAGGTGATGACATGGGACTTGGTAAAACTCCACAAGGTATTGCTTTAGCAGCTTATTATAAAAAAGATTGGCCAGTTTTAGTTATAGCTCCTTCTTCTTTGCTATTTAACTGGAAAAAGGAATTTATGACTTGGTTAAATTTGGAAGAAAAAGATATTAATGTCATTAAAAAAGGTAAACAACTTCCTAAAGGTAAGATCACTATAGCTAGTTATGATTACGCATTAAAAAGATGTGATAGAATTAAAGAATATTTAGGTGTTAGAGGTGTTTTAATAGTTGACGAAGCACATAACATGAAAAATAATAAATCTAAAAGAACAGAAGCAATAATAACAATTGCTCATGCTGCTAAAAGAGCAATTATAATTACTGGAACTCCATTCTTAAATAAACCAATTGAGATTTGGCCACTATTATATGCAATAAACCCTCTTAATCCAGAATGGAATGATTATAATAAGTTTGCAATTAAATATTGTGAAGGAAAAATAATAAAAATTAATAAAAAAAGAATATTTAGTGCTACTGGTGCTTCTCAAATAGAAGAGTTTCATGATTTAATTAGAAATGAAGTAATGGTAAGAAGACTTAAAACAGATGATGGTGTACTTGATCAATTACCTGATAAAGTTCGTGTTACTCAATATTTTGAAACAGATGAACATTATACGGAAAACATTAATGCTCTTGTTAATAAACTAAGAGAAAATATAAGAACATATCATAAAATTACTAATGGTAATTTAAAAGATGTTAAAAAACATTTATTTGCAGATTTATCTGAAAGTGTTGAAGAAGACGTTTTTGAAGCTTATAGATTAGCTGGTATGGCTAAAGTAGATATGATAAATGATTGGATTACAGATAAAATAGAAGGTGATATTGGTAAACTAATAATATTTGGACATCACAAAGATTTTCTATCAAAAATAGAAGAACATTTAGTTAAATCTAGTATTAAATATATAAAAATAGATGGTTCTGTTTCAAAAGAAAATAGGTTTAAATATACAGAACAGTTCCAAAAAGATCCTGAAATTCAGATTGCTTTATTATCAATTAATGCTGCTAGCGTTGGTTTAACCTTAACTTCTGCTTCACATGTTTTAATAGGTGAAATACCTTGGACTCCTGCTCTTGCACAACAAGCAGAATGTAGAGCACATAGAAATGGACAAGAAAGAGAAGTTACTTGTTACTATGCAATTGCAAATGGAACATTTGACGGCGCTTTATGGAATATGATATCTAAAAAGAGTAGTGTTCTAAGTTCTATGCTTGATGGTGGATTCGGAGATGAAATGGATGTCGCATTAAATGCTGGTGATATTATTGACGCTGTTATTAATGAAGTAGACGAAGAAATAAAAAATGAAAGATTAGTTCAAAACTAATCTTCTTCTATTATTTTAAAACTAAAACTAAAATATAAATAATGTTTGATTTATTCTTTTTAAATGTTATATTTTTTTTATATAATAATATTTTTTTTAAATGAGTGATAACAATAATAATGAAAAAATAATATTCCAAAAAACTTGGGATAAAGAAGATTATATTAAAGAAAAGTTTAAAAATAGACCTATTTACTTTTATATAAATAAAACAGATTTGTTTTTAAATATATGTCTCTATTTTGCTATTGCATCATTTTGTTTTGCTTTATTTAATACATATAAAGTAGTAACACTTCCCAATAAAACAAGTTATTACATTTCAAGTCTAGATGGAAAATTATATTCTAATACTTTAACTCAGTCTAAAAAAGAAGACTTAATAAAAGCAATTAATGCAATAAAACAAAAACAAAATCAACAATCTCAAAATAAAAAATAATTAGGTGAATGAATATGGCTACAAATAATAAATTAACCCCTGAAGAAATAAAGAAAAAACAAGAAGAGGCTAGTAGATTATTTTTTAATAAAGCAAAAAAACATGTGGAGTCAACTCTTCATACAATAGTTGCTTTTAATTTTGCTGTTAATCAATATAATAGAATGTTATTAATAGCAGTAATAGTATTAGCTACTTTTTTATTAAATGGATTTCAATCTTATTATATAGCGAATTATAAACCACCAGTTAAATATATTCCTGTATATGAAGATGGAACTATTATTGAAAACATACCATTAACAGAAGAATTTAAATCAGAAGCAGAAATGGCTCAGTGGTTGGCAGATTCTGCTGCTGATATTTTTTCATATGATTATTTAAATGCTGATGTTCATGGTGAAAAAGTTAAACATTATTTTACAGATACTGGTTTTAAGGAATATTTCAAAACTTATGAAAATTCACCTGACCTTAGCCGTGTTAAAAATAAAAAACAAGAAGTATTAGCTAATGTTCTTGGTTCTCCAAGTAAAACACACAAAGGAATGAAATTATCAGGGAATAGTTTTGCTTATTGGGAGTATAAATTCACTTTAAGACAAGTTTTTTACACAACTAATGAAGGTTATATCCCTGTTACTTATGAAATGGTTGCTATTGTAGTAAGAAGAGATCAAAGAGAATATAAAGATGGTATTGCAATTCATTCTATAAGAGTTGTTGATAGCAGTACAATTAAATAAGGATTTATTATGAGTTTATCAACTGAAAAAATAGAAAAAATATTTAACTTATCAATATATTTATTTATTTTTATATTTATTGCAACAATTTTTTTTAATATTATTACAATAATTAATTTAAGTAATAGCTCTCCTAGTAATTTTATAGGTATAAAAGTAGGTAATGATCCTAAAGTTGTTAAAGTAATAGTACAGAATAAACCAGTTATTAGCCAAGATTCAATTAAAAGCTGGGTTAAAAAATCTACAAATCATTTTTTTAATTACAATATAAACAACTTTAAAGATGTTATAAAAAATGGAAGACCATTAATGACTGCAAAATTTTATAACGCTTTTGAGATACCTAGAGCATTAAAAATTATAGAAATATTTAATAGTGGTTATAATATATCAAGCTCTGTTGTTATGGAAGAACCGTTATTAATAAGTAAAGCAAATATTAACGGTATAGAATATTATAAATATTTTGTTAAAACATCTACTGTTTACAAGGGTGATTTTAAAAATGTTGTATCAAACCATGAAATTATAATGACAGTAAAAATAGAAAATCCAGAAGATAACCCTAATGGGATTGCTATTGACGAAATGAATATAAAATAGCATAATAAAAAATAGTATTAAAATTAAGAGGATTAAATGCGTTTATATAAAGGAAAAAATTTTATAATTACAGGGATTGTATTTTCATTGCTTTCAACCTCAATAATGGCAGCTAATAAAAAAGATAAAGAGCCAGAAGAGCCATTAAGAATTCCATTAGAAAGAGAAGCATTAATTGATGATCTTACTACAGAAAAAATAGATAGAACAGTATTTCCTGTCAGTGAAGAAGAAACTATAAAATATAGATTACAAAAACAACAAGAAAGAAAGTTAATGAAATCTCCTATAATAGAACCTGAAGTTAGCTTTAGAAAAGTTTTTGTTGATACAAGTAAAAAAGAAAGTAATGAAGTTGTTTATTTAGCTCCTAGTTATGTAACAACTCTACAGTTTTTAGATAAAAATGGTGCTTTATGGCCTATACAAAGTTATACTTTAGCTTTAGGTAAAAATATTATTGATAAAGATTTAAATAGTTCTTCTTTAGTTCTAGCTCCTAAAGATATTGAATATGGAAGAGGTAATTTAGTTGTTATGTTAAAAGGTTTAAATACTCCTATTATAATGACAGTAGAAGTATCAGTAGAAAAAATAGATTACAAAGTTGAAGTTTCTTTAAATGATTATGGACCAAATAGTCAACCAGTTATATATAATACAACTGGAAAAAATGACATGTCTTTTATGGCTGCTTTTGTAGTTGAAGATCTTTATAGTATGTTAGACGGAATTACTCCTTCTGATAGTTATATAAAAAGAAAAACTTCATTACCAGAAGATGTTGAGGTATGGGTTAGAGATAAAGTTATGTATGTTAGGACAAAAGATATTTTAATATCACCAAATATGATTCCAGCCGATTACAATAAAATTCAGTCTCCTGATAATACTTATCTATATACAGTGCCTTACTTAAATGTAATCGTTTTATCAAGACATGGACAAATTAATCAAGTTAAAATATATTAAAAGGGAATAAAAATGGCAGATATAATATCTAATAATTCTGATAAAAAAGGTAAGAAAAATCTATTTATAGGTGGTGGTGTTGTAGGCGCTATAATAATAATTGCTATTTTTATGTTGTCTTCAGGTGGTTCTGATGAAACAGCGCCTATCCTAAATGACACCACCGGAAGTCAATTAACTAATCAAAATGAAAGTTATGACGGTAGCACTAAAATTATTGACCAAGAAGTTAAAGAAGAAAAAACAGAAAAAATAAAGAAAAATAGAGAAAAAGCTGAAGCATCTAAGAAAACAAATATTGAAGCAGTTCCAGTTGATCAAGAATATATAAAACCGGGAGAAAATTTTAATCCAAAAGACGTTTTAAAAGAACAAAATGTTCCTTGTGTTACTACTGAATATGATGAAATGGGTTTTCATTGTAAAACAGGATTAGACAGTTCGGGTTTTGATAAAGAAGGTTATGATAAAAATGGATTTAACAAGCAAGGATGTAATAAACAAGGTTTTGATATTAGTGGAAAGCCTTGTGGTAACTTTTTAAATGTTAAAAATAATGAATGTTTAAATAAGTTAATAGCTAATTGTGAAGAATCAAAATTTGACGAAAATGGTTATGATAAAGATGGTTATGATGCACAAGGATTTGATAAACAAGGTTTTAATAGAGAAGGATGTGATAGACAAAATTATGATAAAGAAGGTTATCATTGTGAAACTAAATTAAACAGATCTGGATATGATAGAAACGGTTGTGATCAAAATGGTTTTGATAAAGAAGGTTATAACTGTGAAACAAAGCTTAACAAAGATGGTTTTGATAAAGAAGGTTATGATAAAGATGGATTTAACAAAGAAGGTTGTAATAGAGAAGGATTTACTAAAGAAGGTAAAACTTGTAAAGGGAAAGATGTTAAAGTTAAATTAAGTGCAGAAGAAAAGTTATGGTATAACAATGTTCTAGCTAATAAAAATGCTTATTATAAAAAAATAGATAAAGAAGAAGAAGAAAATGAATATTCAATGGATATTACTTATAAAAATTATAATGAGTTTACAACTTATGTTGAACCAGAAGAAGAAAAAAATGAAATTGCATTAAATGATAATGATAATGAAAAAGATAAAAAAGAAGAACCTGAAAATGATGCAAACATTGAAATTCCTTTAGGTGCTATGCTTTATGGTCAAATACAAGCTGATATGAATTCAGATTATCCGGGTATGGTTAGAATTAAAGCTTTAGGTGGACCATTAGACCAATGCTTAATGTTAGGTGAATATACTGTTCCATTTATTGAAGACCCTTACAGACCAAGAGATAAAATTAAAATAACAATTAATCAAATGGTATATCAAAGAAATAGTTATCCAATAAATGCTGTTGCTTTAGATACTAAATCAATGACTGACTACATTACTGGTGAAGTTGATTATCATTATGTTACAAGATGGGGTGGATTGATTGCTGCTAACGTATTAAAAGGTATAGGTAAAGCTGTTGCAACTGGTGGTCAAACTCCTACTAATGATGGAAGTGGATTAATATATCAGCAACCTATAACTGCAACTTCTGATCAATTAAAAGTTGCTGCTGGTGAAGTTGGTAATGAATTAAGCACAATTGCTCGTCAACAATTTGATAGACCACCTACAGTAACTAAAGATCAAGGTGAAATGGTGGCTATATTCTTTATGCAAGAAGTTAATAATGACAAGTTGCCAATGATATTTAATAGCAGAGAAATGCAAGAAATTACTCAGAAGACTATGTTAAATCCAAACAATAAAACTATAAAAAACTAAGGTGAGATATGAAAGGGAAAGATATAGATGAAATGGAATTTCCAGATTTTGAAGATGATAAATCTGAAAATCTTGATATATTAGATAATGAAAAAGTTGATATTGAAAATGATGAAGTTTTCAATGGTTCTTTTGAATTCGATGATACAGAAATTCCAGTTTTAGAAGATAAAGTTTCTGAAATAAATGATAGTAATTCAGAACTTGATGATTTTGATTTTGAAATAGAATCTGAAAATATTATATCTGAAAAAGAAACCTTTGATAATAATGATAGTGAAATAACTGCTTCTGATTTTGATTTTGAAGATGTTCAAGATATTAAAGAAGATAATAATTCTGAAATAAATGATAGTAATTCAGAACTTGATGATTTTGATTTTGAAATAGAATCTGAAAAAGAAACCTTTGATAATAATGATAGTGAAATAACTGCTTCTGATTTTGATTTTGAAGATGTTCAAGATATTAAAGAAGATAATAATTCTGAAATTAAAGACCCTTTAGATGATTTCGAATTTGATTTTGATAGTCAAGATAGCTCTGAAGAAATCCATGATGAAATTTTGTCTAGTGAATCTAAAAATAATGATTTTGAAAATGAAATATCTAATAAAGTTGAAGAAGATATTGTAGATGATTTTTTAAATAATGAAATTGAAGTAAATGAACCTGAATTTGAAGAAATAATAAATGAAGATAATTCAGAAACAATTACTTCTGATTTTGATGATTTTGATTTTAATGAAGTGGAATCTAAAGTAGAAAGTGATATAGATCAATTCGAAGAATTAAATTTAAATAATTCAGAAGATTTGACAAATAATACTATTGAAAGTAATTTAGATAATAGTAATTATGAAGAATTCAAGGAAGAAGAAATAGTAAATAAAAAATCTGATGATTTTGATGATTTTGATTTTGATGAAACAGAAAATAATCAAGAATTAGATAAAGAAGATAATTTTGAATTTGATACTTTTGATAATGCGGATACTTCTAAATCAGACGATGATTTTAATGACTTTGAATTTGATACTTCTAATAATAAAGATAATGAATTCGAATTTGAATCTATTTCTGCAAATAAAGAAGATGAATTTGAAACAAAATTTGATTTTGACGAAGATTCTTCATCAAAAGAAGAAGTTAAAGAAGATTTTGACGATCTTAAATTTGAAGAAGATGAAGAAGATAACCATATTCCAAGAGTTTTACAAGACGATGAAGATAATTCTAATGAAAATAAAGAAAATGAAAATCAAGCTAAGAACTCAGGTTCAAAAGTTAAAATAATATTAGGACTAGTTGTTGTTGCTTTAGTTGCTATAGGTGGAGTTTTAGGTTTAAATATATTTAATAAGTATACTGATGAAGATCCTATAGAAGAAGTAGAAGAAGTACCTACTAAAAAGCAAGAAAATAAAGTTAAAAAAGAAGTTAAAAAAGAAATTCAAGAAGATAGATTAACATCTTCTGATCTTGCTGAAATTGAAGACCTTTCCAGTAAAGTTAAACCTTCTAAAAATGTAGTAGAAGAACCAAAACAAAATATAGAAATATCAGAAATAAAATCTACTTCTAATGAAGAAACAATTAGATTAAATAGTCAATTAGAATCTTTAATAGTTAAAATGAGTAGTATATCTGAAAAAGTTAGCACTGTTGAAAGTGAAAATAATAGATTAAGAAAACTAGTTGAAGATTTGAAATCTGCTAATAAAAATAATTCAAATTCAAACTCTAATTTTGAAAATTTCCAATTAGAATTTAGCAATGTAAAATCTGAGATAACTTTATTGAAAGAACAAGTTTCAAATGATAAATCATTTAGCAAAGAAACTATGCTTAAGTTTTTACAAATTTCTAAAAAACTCAGAGAAGAAATTAATACTTTAAAATCTCAACAAGTTGACAAAGCAATAATAGAAGAAAAATTAGCGCAAATAGACGATTTAAATAAACAATTTGAGACTTTAAATAATAAAGTTGCTAATAATGAAGTAATTAATAAAATAAATAGTCTTGAAAAAGAATTGAATAATAAAAAACTTGAAGAAGTTAAACAGCAAGTTTATAAAAATAATCAACAGCTTGAAAAAACAGTTAACAAGAAAAAATCAGTTCTTGAATTACTTGAAGAGAAAAATAAAGAAAAAGATATGGAATCTAATTCTATTGTTGTAGAAGAAGATGAAGAATTAAAAGTACCTCTTTCAGTAACTATTGAAGATGAAGGTGATTATGAAGAACCAGTTGTTAAAAAACAAGTTGTTAAAAAGAAAGTTAAACATACTTATAAGTTTATAGGAACTATAGAAGGAGTTGTATACTTAAAAAATAGTTCAGGGACTATTGCAGAGTATAGAATAAATGACCATTTACCGGGATATGGTGAAATCTTAAAGATTTATAAAGATGGAACTATTGAAACAGAAGAAGGTCCTGTAAACTTTAAATAAAAATAAAATCTGGCAAATGCCAGATTTTTATTTCTTGTATTTTATTTTCAAGGTTATATAATAATAAAAAACATAATATAAAAAAATGAAAAATTTATTAAAACCTCTTTTATTCTTATTTCTTTTAATCCCTACATTTGCTTTTGCTGGTGACGCTGAAGGCGCTAGAGAAGAAATAATTGTTGTTATTCATAAACTTGTTTGGGTATTTGGATTTTTAATAGGATTAATATTAATGATATCCGCTGGTTTAAAAATGAAAGCTGCTTCTGAAGCAAATGGTCCAAATTCTAATAAAGCTGTTATATATATTAGTTTATTAGCTGGAATAATCATGATGAACTCTTCTGCTGCATTATCTACTTATATTGCCACTTTATTAGGTAGTAGTGGTGGACATTGCTTTGTTCTTGATGAAGGTCAAAGTGCTGGTGAGAATTGTTGGTCAGCAGAATCTTCTGGATTAACTGGACAACTTAAAGATAGAGTAACTAAATTGTCTAATGCTGGTGTTGCTGATACTTTTATGAAAAATATTAATGTTATCGTTGGTATTCTTCAGGTTATCGGTTTTATTTATTTCTTTGTCGGTGCTTATGGTTTAGTTCAAGTTGCAAATGGTTCTTCAAGAGATGGAGGATATGGCAAACCCATTGTGACAATGATAGCTGCTGCTTTAATTGTGGACATTCCACATACAGCAGAAATGGCAGTTTCGACTTTAGAAAAAATTGGTGTAAACTTCTAAGGAGAATTAATGAAGAAAATTATATTATCAGTCACTAAAGAAGACGACTCTTCTGTATATTCTTTAAGTGAACAAAATAAATCTAAAATAGTAAAAAAATATAAAAGCAAATGTGCTGCTTGTCATGTTAACATTTCTGACTATAATCATATACATGTCGAAAATAGTCAGTTTATACCTCTATGTGGTTTATGTTATTATCCATTGCATTTAGATAAAATTATAACGAAAAATCCGGGGTCTATAATACTATTGCCAGAAATAGACCAAATTCAGCTAAACTCTATTCTTAGAGCTATGGAATTTGTAAAGCAAAAAAAAGAAGATTATGAAGAAGTAGCTGATGCTATTGATATTATAGAAGTTCTATTAAAAGAAAGAGCAGATATGGCAGATACATATTATTCTTCTGGAGTTTCTAATGTAAATTTAGTTAGCCAAGTTCTATTTTCTTTTTCTGATGATGATTATAAAGTTAGAGAAACAGGATTGTTTGGTTTAAGATTAATGCACAATATGGATAACTTTGAAAAAGAGATGAAATCTTGGGAACTTGAGTTAGCTAAATATAAACCTGAAAAATGGAAAGACTTTATTAAAAAAGTTGCTGAGAGTCAAAAATGATAGGAATTCTTTATTATATAAAATCTAATGAATATCTTACATATCACCCTTTAAGAGGGTTTTATGTTGTAGAAAATTACGATAATTTAGATAAAAATATAATATGGATAAGTAATTTAAAGGATTCTTCTTACTCTCATATAAAAAATGAAGATTTTTTTAATATAAAATTTAAAGAAATTATATATTATTACAATATGAATCACTTAGAAGCTCCAGAACAGCTTAAAGAAATTTCTAAATTCTTTAATATGATCATTGATATATTTAAAGAAGAATATTCTTTTTTTAATTTTAAAATTGAAATATTAAAAGAAATTAATGATTTTTCAGAAATTTTATTTAAATCAAAATTTAATTTACCAAAAATTCAAGATATTAGCTTTATTAAAAGTAACTTTAATAAAGAAGTTGAAATATCAGATGTTAATAAAGTTAGATTTTTTATTTCTTATTTTCAAACTTTTGAATTTGTAAAAAATATATTTGATATTTATATTCCTTATGGTGATTTTGAAATTATAAATGTCGATAAATTTTCTAAACATAAAAATCCTTTTGTCATTATGGATTTAATACCTAAAGAAAAAAAATTTTTAATAAAATGTACAAATGATAATCAATACATAATAAACAAATTCTTTCCAGAAAAATCAGATAATGCTTGGTTTTCTGACATAGAACTAAAATGGTTACATAATAAATGTTCTTTAAATGCTACTGAAATATTAATTTTTAAGGATAAAATAAGATTAAGAGAACTAATGAGAACTCGTTTAAAAACACAATATTTTAATTTTCCATATTCAGTTTTTACATTTAATTTAATAAAATCAATTAAGAATAATAATATTGAAATTGTTAATTTATGGATTGACTCTTATGAAAAGATATTCTATTTAGATAAAATAAATAATTTAATAGATAATGATATAGATGTTGCTTATTTGAATGGAAATAAAATTATTATAGGTGTTGAAGAAATTTCAGCTATTAAAACACTTGAACAAAATGCCTTGATGTATCCTATAAAATTGATAAGCTATATAGTAAATAAATAAATAATCGGAGATTTAATGTTTAAGAAGATTACTTCTGGTTTAGACATGTTACTTTATTCTTTGTCTAATATAACTAAAAAAAGTTTAGATGAATATGTTTTTATAGATACTGCTTCAAATGAAAGAACTATAGTAGCTAAAGATGGCTCTTTAATTTCAGTTATATCTATATATGGCTCTAAAAAAATTGTAGGACCAGAGGAAATAAACTTAATTCAAGATAGATTTAGCTCTGAGTTATTACCTACTTTTAAAAAACAGGGTCATCAATTACAATTTGTATTTATTAGAGATCCTTCTAGAGTTAAAAGTGAACTTAGAAGAAGACTAAATCCTTATTGGAAAGCTGCTAGAAATTTAAAATTAGATTTAGATGATTTATTTGAAAGTAAAGTAGACCATTTAGCAAAATATTGTACTTATGAGTCTTGTTATCTTGTTGCTTGGTCAAGACCAATCGTTATTAAATCAGAATTGAAAGAAGAAGAAGCAAAAAATGAAAAAAGTCTTTCAGGTCTTCCACCTGCTGTTGGATCTCAAAGTGCTATGAAAATCTTTGAAAGTTTAGAAAATAAACATAAAGCATTCTTAGATATATTGGGTAATGCTTTAAAAATAAGTGAAGTAAATTTTGAAATATTAGATGTAAAAACAAGTATAAGAGAAATTAGAAAAAGTATAGACAATGATAATACTGCTGATGATTGGAAACCTGTATTACCCGGCGACCCTTTACCTTTATCTGATAAAAAAAGAATGTCCAAATCTGAATTTGATATAGGTGATAAATTATGGCCGTCTTTATCACATCAAATTTTTACTAATGATATTGTAAAAGAATCTCCTGACACTATAAAAATTGGTGAAGATAAATATGTGTCTTCTGTTTTTATGGAAGTTCCACCACAACAAACTAAACCTTTTAAAATGTTATTAGATCAATTAGAAAAAAATATACCAATTCAAATGTCTATAATGATTGAAGGTGGCGGAATGGAAAAAATGGCTCTTAAAGCTACTGCTGCTGCTCTATTAACATTGACTAATGGAAGTAATAAATTAATTAAAGATTCAATTGAAAAATTACAATCCAGAGAGATGAATGGTGAAACAATAGTTAGAGTTAGTATTAATGCTGTTACTTGGGCTAGTAATAAAAAAGAATTATCAAATAACAAACAAACTTTAGTTAAAGTTATGCAGTCTTGGGGAACTACAGATACAGTATTATGTAATGGCGATCCAGTAGAAGGATTTTTATCTTCTGTTCCTACTTTAATGCCTGTTTCACCTGCTAGTCCTTTTGTTGCACCATTAAGAGATATAATTCCTTTACTTCCATTAACTAGACAATCACACGTTTGGGAAGAAGGTTCTATAATATACAGAACAGAAGACGGTAAAATATTCCCTTATCAGCCGGGAAGTTCTGAACAAACAACTTGGAATTATATAATATTTGCTTTACCCGGTTCTGGTAAATCTGTATTAATGAACTCTGAGAATTTAGCTTCACTTTTCGTATTGGGGGCTACAGAGTTACCATATGTTGGTATTATTGATGTTGGTCCTTCAAGTAAGGGATTAATTCAATTATTAAAGGATGCTGCTCCAGAAAATATGCGTCATTACTTTGTTTATGAAAGATTAAAAAATACTAAAGAATATGCAATTAATGTATTTGATACACAATTGGGTGCTCGTGCCCCTACTCCAGCAGAAAAACAATTCTTAGTAAACTTTTTAACTTTAGTTTTAACTCCAGCAGGTAAAAAACCTTATGATTCTTCTGATAACTTAGCTTCTGCTGTTATTGATGAATTATATAAAAAATATGCTGATTCAAAAAGTGGTACTCCTAAAGTTTATGCACCTAACAGAAATAAAGATGTAGATAATGCATTAAAGAAATATAATATTAACGCTATTGGATGGAGTTGGTGGAAAGTTGTTGATACATTATTCCAAAATGGTGACGTTCATAACGCAACAATAGCACAAAGATATGCAGTTCCAGTTTTAGAAGATTGTGTTTCTGTATCAGAAAGAACTGCTCAAATAAGAGATATATATTCAAAACCTATTTCAGCAGAAACTAGTGAAAGTTTATTACAATTATTTGGTCGTGCATTATCTGAAAATATATCAATGTTCCCATTATTAAACAGTCCTACTCAATTCGACTTAGGAGAAGCAAGAGTTGTTTCTTTAGACTTAGACGAAGTTGGTAAAAGTAGTGGAAACCCTACGGATGATAAAAGAGCTGCTGTAATGTATTTATTGTCTCGTTATGTTATCGGTAAAAATTTTAAACTTGATGATTCTTTACATAAAGTTTGTCCAAAAATCTATCATAAACACCATCAAGAAAGAATTGATAAAATTTTAAGAACAAAGAAAAGAATTTGTATTGACGAATATCACAACACTTCTTCCATTGCTTCAATAAGAAGACAAGTAATGACAGATATGAGAGAAGGAAGAAAGTGGAACTTACAGGTTGTTCTCGCTAGTCAGGTTTATAGAGACTTTGGTGACGATATACGAGAAATATCTACAGGACGTTGTATTATGTCAGGTGGTGATAACTATAAAGAAATTAAAGCTGCATTTGACTTAAATGAGACAACTACACAAATTGTTAGAAATAAATTAACTGGTCCTACAAGTGCTGGTGTTCCATTTATCTTTAGTGTCACTACTAAAAATGGTATATTCTCTCAATTTATTTATAATACTATAAGTCCATTAGAAAGCTGGGCTTTAACTACTACTTCTGAAGACGTTACTATTAAAACAATGCTTGGTAAAATAGTTGGCGCTAAAAAAGCAAGAAGAATACTTTCACAAGAGTTTCCTACAGGTATAGCTAGTTACTTAAAAACTTTCTTGAAAGATAATGAATTCGATGAAGAAGTTATGAGAAACCCTTATAAATCTATTGTAGATAATTTAGTAAATAAATATAAAGCCAATTAATTTGGCTTTTATTTTTTTATGCTATAATTATAATATAACATTAATTTTGAGATTATTATGAAAATTAAAATAGGAAAAACTTTTTATTATACTAATGATTTTTTATCTGAAGCTTCGATCATTGGTAAAGCAAATATAAAAAGTTTATTAGATATTTATAACTATAAAAAATTAGATAACTTAGATAATTTTGATTTAAAGGAAGACACTTTTATTATTGATTCTAAATTAGAAAATAAATTCAAAAGACCTAAAGTTTTATTGCTTGATAAAAATATTTTTATAAGAGATGATCTTTTTTTTAAAATAGAAGAAAAATTAAATAAAGACCCTGTATTAGATTATAATACTTATGTAAAATTTGAAAATGAAATTGAAAAAAAATGTTTGGATAAAATTTTTAAAGAATTGTCTAAAGAATATAAAAATTTAGATTACTCTAATTTTATATCTATTTATAATAAAGAGAAGTTTAATGGTGCTGTTGAACTTGATTTAGAACAGGGCAAAATAGACTTTAAATTTAAAATTAAAAATGATAATTTAAATATTAAAAGGATATTAATGAAAAATGATTAATGTGTTATCTTTATTCGATGGAATAAGTTGTGGACAAGTTGCTTTAAATAATATTGGATTAAAAATTAATAACTATTATGCGTCTGAAATAGATTGTAATGCTATAAAAATAACACAAAAAAATTATCCTAATACAATTCAGTTAGGTAATGTAGAAGAAATATCTGAAAAATTATTGTCAGAACTTCCCAAAATAGATATTATTTTTGCTGGATTTCCCTGTCAGGATATTTCTTCAGCAGGAAAAAGAACTGGACTTCAAGGTGAGCGTTCTAAATTATTTTTTGAATTTTTAAGAATTTATAATTATTTAAAAAAATATAACAATAAAGAAATAATATTTTTAGTTGAAAATGTAGGTGGTATATCTAAGCAAGATTTAGATACTATTAATAATTTGCTAAACGTTAATTCTATATTTTTAAATAGTGAAAACTTTAGTGCCCAAAGAAGAAAAAGACATTATTGGACAAATATAGAAATAATAAATAATACACCTTTTAATAATGATTATTTAAAAGACATATTAGAAAATGAAAAAGTTTCCGATATATATAATATTCCACCAAAGCTCTTAGAAACATACAAAATTTTAAAAGAAGGAGAAAATTGGAATAACTTACCAGATAATAATCCAGAGAAATTAATAATATTAGAGTCTAGAAAAAAACATAAAAATCCCGGTGGGCAAACAGGTTTTTGGAAAATATATCATAAAGATTTAAAATCTCCTACTTTAACTGCTCAAGGATTAAAGCAAAAAATGACAAGATTTGTTTTCATTGATCATTTTAATGTTTTAAGATATCCTACTCCTATAGAATTTGAAAGATTACAAGGGTTGCCAGATAATTATACTAGCATAGTTTCTGATAGTCATAGATATAAGGCTATAGGTAATTCTTGGAATGTTAAAACAATTGAATGGATATTAAAAAATAAATTTTAATTATTTTTTCTTTTTATTTATTAACTTATCAACATTAAATGTAATTTTATCTGCTTTTATTTTTACATTTTTCATTTCTTCTTTATTTACTTTTGGTTTCAATCCTCTAGTACCATAAACCTTTTTACCATAAGTAGTAATTGCAGTTGTATCTACAGCGTGTCCCATTAAAGTCGCAATTTCCTCTGGTTTACAACCACTTGCTTTTAAATTTGCTGAAAATTGGTGTCTTGCTGAATATAGTGTTGGATGTCTTTCTCTTTTTGGCCATAAGATATCACAAGTATATTTCAATAAATTAGAGCATCCTTGATAATAAGTCTCCCAAATTTCATCTCCTTGCAAAGAGAATTGTAATGCAACATCAGAATGTTTTATAATTATGTTCTTATCTTTTTCATTTATATTTTCTAAATAAAATGTTCTAAATTCTCCGTGAGAACGCCCATTTGTGTTTTTAGCATTTTTTATTATTAATTTATTTTCTTCTTTGTCATATACAGCACTTCTCCATTCAACAGGTCTTAATCCTGTTATTATCCCTGATATTAACCATATTATTGTTGCTGATGACCATCTATTTTTACTCTGTGATAAAGCTTTTGTTATTAAATTTAAATCTTTAACAGTTAAATGCTTTTGTTTTTTTGCAGAAGTTCTTAATTCTAATGATTTAGAATCTCCTGATTTAAGATTACTCAATACAGTTTTTATCTTTTCAAAAGTCTCTTTATCTATTCTATCATTCTCTAATTCTATTTCTGCAAAGTAAATTAGGCTTGCTCTATATAACCTTAGTGTTTTAGATCTTAAATTAATAGACCAAAAATTTTTAAACCACATAGCTGTATTAAACAAAGATAATCCTAAAAATTGTTTTCCTTCAATATCTTTATAAGCATTTATTGATTTTGAAACCTTATGATTACTTTCTTTAGCTTCTTTATGTGCTTTTTTTATCAAAAGAACTGCTCTTTTGTAATATTTTATTTTTGTATCGTCTAATTTTTCCATTTTTATTCATTATTCTTTTTATATATTTCTATTACTTTCTTAGATGTAAAAGTATTTATTCTTATATTTCCATTTGCTGGTTGATTTAATAATGCATCTATATTGTTAGTGTTTTCTCTAAAATAACTTAAATAAAACTCTTCTCTATCTTTTTGATTTTCAAATAAAGGTGAAAAGTTTTTTATTGGATAATCAAAATAAGGCATTTTTTTTAAAAGATTTAGCAATAAAGGAGATGTTGGCAAAGGTTTTAAATCTTCTCTTTTTATTACTTTGTTTTCTATTCCACCAGTGGAACATTTTATCATTTTAGTCATTTTAACTCCATTTTAATTAATTATTCATCATCGTAAAACTTAACACTTGTAAAATTTGAATCTTCAGTTGATAAAGATTTCTTTTCATAAAGTTCAGCATTTTTTAAGTAATCTTCTTCAGTAGGTTTAACTATATCATCTTTTGTTGTAAAAAATTCTAAGGAACAACGTTTATAAACTTTTTCTGAAATTTCTACTTCTCCTAATGGTCTTACTTTTATAACTCTGAATTCTAAATATTTTTCTTCTTCTTTTGTTTTACCATGTGTAAAAACTTTTAATCTTTTTATTCTTGTTCTTATTGCAAGTGTTAAATCTGATTCTTCTTTAGTTTCTGCACAAGTTAAATATAAGTATCCATTTTCGTCATCAACAATAGCTCTATTCCAGTTTGTTTCAAAAAACCAAGGAATCATGTTCTCTTGTATCCCTATAAATGGTACTTTAGTTGTTTCTTCTCTACCTATACAAAACCATGTTGATGGATAAGGTTCTAAAATTAATATATTTGAATTATCTGGATCTATTTTCATTTGCTTTTTTATAAGTAAATTATTTAACCAAGTAAAAAACATTGTTTTACCTGTTGATAATACTAACTCTATTTGTTCTTTATCCATTTAAATATCCTTTTATTATTTATATTATATACCATTATTATGTATTATCAAAAAATTTCAATATTGAAACTTAGTAAATAAATGATAAAATGGTATTATGTAAATAAATCAAGAGTCTTTATGCACATCAAAAATTTTCAAAAAACAATATTATTTAGTGCTATTGTATTAGGTTCAATGACATTAACAAACAAATCATACGCATATTGCGTTCCAGCTAATTATGCAACAAAAGCTTCTCCTGCTTCAGACCAAGGAATGGGTCCTTTACCTCCAACTAAAGGAGTTAAAGGAATGGGATGTACAAACGTTAAATCAGTTGAAAAACTTACTGGTAGTGCATCTCAATTAATTGAACAAATAAAAGAACATATTAAAGATGCTGGTGAAGAAGTAAGAAAACAACTAGAAGCAAATTCAGCCGCTGAAGTTGACATGATATCTGGTTCTACTGAAGCTGTTATTAAAACAATAGCGGCTACTACAGATGCTCAAATTACAGATGAATTAAAACTTAAAAGATCTATGCTTGAAATGGAAATGGATTATCAAGCTGAAATGAAAGAAAGAGAATTGAGAGCAAGAAATGCTCCAATGGATTTAGATGATACTGCCGAAGAAGTTAAGTTCATTTTGAATGAATTAGAAAAATCAGATGGAAAACATGTTCAAGAAGTATTAGCAGAACAACATTCAAAATATGGTGCTGATGGTAAAATTATACCAGTTAGAATAAAATCTGGAGAAGGTAACGTAACTGCAACTGGAGAAAAGTGTCCCGAATACGACCCTAATAAACATTTTAAAGCTGCTGGTTGTTTCTTTGGACATAAAGCATTTCCTGCTCAAAAAATGGCTAAGTACTTTGAAGAATGTTCTCGTGCTAAGAGAAGAATAGTTTCTGGTGCTAAGAAAAATGCTGCTAGTGCTGCTGTTGCATCAACTGTTCAAAAATCACAAAATGAATTTGCAAATTCAAGTACTAAATTAAGAGATAGTTTATTGTCTTCAAAATTAGAAAAGCAAGCTCCTATAAATTGTAACCCTTATGATTTCAAAAAAGAATACTGTTTAAAAGAAATGGATGCTAATAAAGATGCTTATGTAAAAAAAGTTATCGCAAATGAAATAATTCCTAACGGTAATATTTCTTCTAATAACTTATTTAGACCTACAGCAGTAGGTAGTGTTGATGGAGAATATAGTTCTGAACTATCTTCAGAAGAAAAAGCGGCTTTAGGTCAAGCTAACGTTGAATTAAATTCAAATTCTGCTGTTAGTGATAACACTGTACCTATAGTTTATACTTATAGAACTTCAAGCCAATATTTAGCTGCTAAAGATTTTGTTGATAATATTTTAGCAAAAGAAATGGTTCCTAATCAGCCAATAGATGATAGAAAACAAGGAAGCAACAGTGTTTATCAATCAAGATTCTTATCTAGAGCGGCTGCTTTATCTGTTGCAGAAGTTTCTTTAAATAAAAGTATAGAAGCAAGATTAGGTAAAAATCTTAGAGAGGCTATTGAATCTGGTAAAAACTTAAATCCTTATGTAAAAGTTGATGGAAAGGCTGGTGAGGTAATAAAAGAAGATATTAATGGTGCTGGTTATATGGATGAATTAGCCGATAGTATTAATAAAGATTATCAAAAAGTTATTATAGATGCAAAAAATAAAATTGCTGGTAGTGCTGCTGCTGAGTCTTTAGCATCAATGTCTTCGAAAAAACCTGAAGAATGGCAGTTAGAAGCAATAATTAAACAAAATGAAGTGACTTTAGAACAATATCATCAAGGTGAAAGAATAGAAGCATTATTGTCCGCTATTTTAGCACAAAAGGCTAATTCACCTGAAAATATTCAGTATTTAGAAGAATTAAGAAGAGAATAACTAAAGGTAAAATATGAAAAAAATAACATCAATTATAGTAATAATATTAACAATTATTTTACCTTCAATTTCTCAAGCTAAATTAAAGTTAAAAATACCATCTATACCAGTAATGAGTGGATTTGCTGGAGACACATATTTAACTCATACTTATTGGAGCACTTGTTGGAAAAATGTTTATTCTGAAGAATTTATAGGTGAGGCTTATGCTGATATTAACGAAATAAAAATAGTTCATAATATGGATTATCATGTTCCTGTTATGAATCAAGATAATGCCAATACTAATGATAAGATAAATGTAATACAAAAAAGTACAGAATCTTTAATTGCAACATTAAATCAATCATACCAAAGTTTATCAGAAGCTAGAACTACTTTAGATAAAAATTTATTTAAAGAAAAAATGGAATATATTAGAGCATTAGAAGAGGAAGGATTAAATGAAGAAGAATTCGGTTTCTTTAATGATGGTAATGGAAAAGATGGAAAAATAAACAAAAATACTCAGAGTTATTCACATTATAAAAATCTTTGTAAGAGAAATAAAATGTTTGCAAAAGTTGCAAGCCCTCAGTTTAATTCTCAAAAATCAATGAATATAGCAAGTAATGTTCAAAAAGCTTCATTACAAGCAACTCAAAACTCTTCCTTAGCTTCACAAGGTAAAACAAAAATCGAAAACCATTTTTCAAAATGGTGTTCTTTAGAAGAAGTTAAAGATGGTATATGTGACACTACTGAAATAACTGCTTGTAATTCTCCTACTGGTTTATGTAAAGGTGGTGAAGAATTTAAATTACCTAATGGTGATATAGATTCTACTAATCTAATGAATCCTTTTGGTGTGAAAGATAAAAATGCAATTGTAGACGAATTGTTTGAAACTAAATATACTTATGATGAAGATCAAGAAAAAGCTGCTAAAGACTTTGCATATAATATAATATACTCTGGTTCTATACAAGCACCTACTGTAAAAGAAAAAGAAGATCTTTCAAAAGCTGAGTTTGTACAAGCTTACCAAAATCATTTAGCAAACTTGAATCTTGCACATTTCACTTATTCAAGTATACTTGAAATGAGAAAACCTGTTAATGATTTAAATGATCCTGTTGTTGTAAGTGAACTTGATATTATTCATTATATATTGCATAATATGAAAAACCCTGATAATTTATCAACTATTATGGCTGGAAAAGAAAAAGGTATTGATTTAGCAATGTTTATAATGTTATCTTTGAAGAATAAATTAGAATTTTATAAATATGAGCAAAATCAAAGAATCGAAGGCTTATTGGCTGCTATTCTAGCACAAGAAGCTACTAGTCCTAATAATTTTAGATATTCAGATAAAATGACTAAATAATTAAGGAGATAGAAATATTATGTCAAAAGAAAAAGAAGGTTTTATTTCTAAATTAGTCGGCTTAAGAACTATAAAATTAGGTTTTTCACAAACAGTTGACTTGTTAAAAGAATTAAAAACTAGAAATAATAATGAATATATAACAGAAACATTTGATGAAGCATTAGCTAGACATGGAATTCCAGAAGAAAAAAGAGAATTCCATTTAATTAATGTTTATAAAAATTTAAAAATTTCATTTATAATATTACTTTTTGCCTCTATATTATTTTTAGGTTTAGGTGTTTTTAGAAATATTTATTTAGGTAATATTCTTGCTTCTATTGCATATATAAGCTTAATATTTGCATTTTTATCTGTAATGGCTAATAACTCTTTTAGATGTTATCAAATAAGATACAAAAAACTTGGTGGATTATCTTTATGGTTAAAAAATTATAAAGAATGGTATCCTGTAAGCTTATCAAAAGCTTGGAATAAATAAATTATGTTAATCTAGGAGTTTTCATGTCACAAGGTCAAAAACAAGAGTATGGCGACATGCTATTAGTTCTTGTAATAGTGGGTGTTATATTTTTTGCTATTATAGTGCAGTATTTTTTCTATTATTATTTATATTTCTGGAGAGGTATAACTATATCTTTAGGTTATATAATTAGTATTATGCCTCCTATAATTAATGATATAATATTTTTTTGGTCTTCTGATGATATTAATAAAGTTGCAGCAAAAGTAGTTGAGTTAACAACTGTAAATAACAATGCTTACTTTCAAAAAAATGAAATAGTATATGATAAAATTAATATATTTTTTAATCATCTTTTTAGACCTTATTTATTTATACTTTTAGCTTATAGTTCTTTTATTATATTTAATAAAAAGAATTTTAATAGAGTTTATCTTTTTAGGAAACACAAAAAAAACTTAAAGACAACAGTAGATCCTACACTTAATGTTACTTCTATAGACCAGTTATTACAGCAAGAAGCAAAAATTTGGCCTTCAGTGCAGTTAATGGTTAACAATCACCCTGAGTTTGTAGATGATTTAGATAGTGGTGTTTGGGCTATGTCTAAAAGACCTGAACAATTTGTTAAAGACTTTAATTTATTAGAAGAAACAATTAATGAATATGATGAAAAGTATTATTCATTAAATGAAGAAAAAACATTTAAAGTTTTTAATTCTCAAATGGGTAAACCTTTTACAAGTATTGATAAACTAAGTAAGGTTGAAAAAGAGTTATTTGCTATTATGGCTCCTAAAATATTAAGAAAAACTGATGAATCAAAACACTTAATAGCTGAAGTAGCTAAAAGTTATTCTTCTGCTACAACATCTATATTTGATTTTGTGAAAGAATATAAGAAAAGAAAAAATATGTCAAAACTAATAGATTCTACAGTTAAAAAATATAAAGATGATCCAAAAATAAAAGTTATTCTTAATAGACATTTTTATAAAAAAACTTTATTTGCTGCTTTATTAGAAGCGGCTCGTGAAGACGGAGTTTTAGCAACTTCAGAATTTTTATGGTTAAAAATGAAAGATAGAGAAATGTGGTATATACTAAATAACGTAGGTAGAAAATCAGCTTTTGTTGAATGTTCTGCTCCTTGGAGCCATTTTATTGCTGAAAAACTTTTAGAAAGAAAAGTTGCTAATCCTATGATAACTAATGCAATGATTGCTTTAGATCAATATCTATATGATACTTCTTATTCTTATCAAAGAATTTATAAACCAGTAGAAATTGAAGAATAATTTAAATTTATTAAAAATTAAAAAAGAGTAGTTATTTACTCTTTTTTTTTGTTTTTACAAAAAATAATTGTTGACTTTTTTAAATTCTTATATTATAATAGGAACTAATTTTTGGGTGATTTAAATTTATTTTTTTTATTTTTTACTTGGGTTTAAGGGGTTAACATGAGAAATACTAATATTAAAGCTTTTATAGCTGAAAAAAACAAAGAACATATTGCTTTGCAAGAACTTCTTTTAAAGGCTTCTACTTCAAAAGAGAATGTAGTATATCAAAAATTTAGTTATACTGCAAGTGCTTTAATTGGTAAAATTAAAAAAGTAGAAAAACAATTAGAAGGTGCTATTAAAATTGTTGAAAAAGTAGGACAGAAAAAGTGGTCTATTCTTAACCTTGCTTTCATTGAAAACATGGCTAAAGAAGAATTCAATTATCACTTGACAATTGATTCAAAATACTACAAAATAATCGGAGAAAAATTAATAGATAAAGTTACTGATTCTCTATTAAAAGGTGAAAATGTTGAACTTAATGTTAAAAGACTTAAAAATCTTAAAGATAAATTAATTTTTAATATTAAAAGATACAATGATCTTGATTACAAAGAAGTTTGGATAAGAGATCGTTATTTTGAAATTGCTAGTTTTATTGATTTTGAAGCTGAGATGGGGGTCGAAGTTTCTGGTTCAGAATCTAGCAATTGCATATTTGATATAGTTATCTTCGGTGAGAAAACTATTGAAGATATGAAAAAAGGCGGAATTTATTATGATGTTTTAGAAAATGATTTCGCTAAAATTAGAGATGCTGCTACAAAAGATATTTTCTATGAAATAAATGAAAATAAAAGTGTAGTTTCTCACTAATAGTAAAAGTAGTGTATGGGGTATGTTGTAAAAAGGGGGATGGGAAATCGGGGGATTTTCCATTCAATTAAAAAGAGCCTTATTGGCTCTTTTTGTTTTTATTCATTTCATTTAGTTTTATACTTAATGCTTCTTTCAGTATTAAAGCACTTTCTAATGAATTATTTTTAGTTGCATAGTCAATAGGACGATAATCTAGTTTATCAGCTTTCATAAATAATGCTCCGTTAGCAATTAATATTGACAATACTTTATAATTGTTAACGTTTGCGGCTATTGAGATAGGAGTTATTTCAGTTTTTTTAGAACCTTTATTAACGTCTGCTCCTAATTTAATTAACTTTTCTGCATATTCAACATTTCCTCCTTTTATTGGAGTCATTGCTGCTGCCATTAAAGGTGTGAATCCATTAGAGTTATATTCATTTATATCTATTTTTACTTTAGGGTTGTTATATAAATAGTCTGCTGCTTCATTCAAACCTAAAGATATAAAATTTACATATAAGTCATGAATCTCTTCTTTTGGGTAAGTGTTTTTATCAACATACTTTTGTTTTATTGCTTCAATTGATTTTTTTTGAAATTCAACTGATTTTTCTGTTAATGGTTCATTAACTAATAAACTATCTTTTATATCATTGTTATTTATCATTTTTATTTCTTCTGCTTGAGAAATATTTATCATGGTTATCATTGATAAAATTAAAATAATCTTTTTCATTTAAAACTCCTATAATTTATTAAATTTTACCAGTCCATAAAAAAATTACAATATTATCTATATTTAAATTTTTCTTGATTTTTTAAATTTAAGAATTGTCTTTCTAATTGATCTTGTATAAGTGCTATTTTATCTAACTTTATTGCACTATAAACTTCATGGGTGTCAACTAATAATTGTGCTCTTAATTGAACTGTAGAATCTTTTGTTTTTATTAATCTTTGATGTATACCTAGTTTAAAAGCTTCAGCAATTAAATTACCAGATTCTTCTTTAGTTAATCTACTGCTAATTAAATTAAATAATCTTTCAAATGCAAGCTCTAATGATTTCGTGTGAAAAGTTGTTATAACAAGTCTACCGTCAATTGCTGCTTGTAATGCTGCAATTGCTGAATCATAATCTCTTAACTCTCCTATAAATAATCCACAATTTTGACTTGCTGGGTATGCTCTTAATGAACCTTTTATACAATCAGAGAATGAATTTATTACTGGTATTTGTATACAATGCCCTTTTCCATGTTTGCCTTGTAATGGAATCTCAACTGGATCTTCTATTGTTACAAATATACCACCATGTTTTTCTAATCTTGAATGAATTAAAGCCGCAGCAGTATTTGATTTACCTTGCCCCGGAGAACCAGATATAAATACTAAACCACCTTTATTTAATCTTTCATGATTTAGTTCATTTAAAATTATTTCAGAAAAACCTGCTTTTTCAAGATATATAAAATCTTTAGGCATATGTCTACAACAATAAATATTCCCTGCTATACTTGCCAAAGTCTCAACTCTTATATATATATCATTAAAAACCATATTAAAGCTACTTTTATTAAAGATTATTTCTCTCTCTTTTATCTTACTAAAAATATCTTCTAATAATTTTTTTTGAATATCATCTAATTGAGAAAATTCTAAAGGTAAAATTTGATTTTTAAAGAATACAATAGATTTTTTCATATTGTACTCTTTAAATTGTATATCTTGAATCTTTTCAAGAAATATTTCTAGTTCGGAATTATTCATATTGACACCTTATATGTCTAATCCTACAGTAATTAAAACGAATGCTCCATATATCCATAAAACAAAACCAGCAACTAATGCAATACTTATAACTCTTGCAATAGAACTTTGTTTTGTAATTGATTCAATAGTGTCTTTAATCGCTAAATCACCAAGTTTTTCCATTGCTTCTTCTATATTACTACCACTAGCATAATCTTCTATATCGTCTCCAATATCTCCAATGAATTCTGTATTCATTGCTTTACCGTTATCTAAACCTTTATCTATATTATCAATTATTTCTTCTATTTTTTCTGCTAAATAAGGAGTAGCTTCATTTCTAATATTTTCGAGTGCTCTTCTGAATTGAACTCCTGATTTCATTAAACTACCTAAAGCAATTAATAATAAACCTGATTGTATAGACTTATAAATGCTATACGGTGGTATTTTATCTAAAGATTTCCTTATTGAACCAGTTAACTTTGGAAGACTATATGATATTAATTGTATTAATCCATATATTGCTATCACAACTAAAATCCAAAAATCAGCTACCCAAGTAGAAAAGTAATATAATGACTGTGCAATTATGTCCCAATCTTCAGGATCACCAAATTGTGTTAAAATAGGAAGCATGAATTTAGCAAATCCTATTACGATAACAAATAATGCTATAAATAAAACAATAGGATATGTTATTTGTGATTTTACTTCATTTTTCATATTTAACATTTTATTTAACATGTCAATAGATCTTTCTAATGCTTCATTTAGCTTTCCAGTTTCTTCACCTGATCTTATAAGCATTATTTCACCCGGAGATCCCCATCCTCTTAATGCTTCAGAAAAAGAATAACCTTTTCTATAACATTCAGATACATGGTTTAAAAAAGCCGCATCTGCTTTAGTATATAATTCAGATGGCTTCTTTCTAGCAAGTAATTTATTTATTACCTGATTACTTGTCATTGAGTTTGATAAAAGAGATTTTATTTTGTCATAAACTCTTAATCTTATCTCTGGATTTTTTGAAAATTTTCTTTTTGCTCTTTTCCTTAATATATCTTTGTAATCCATAAATCACCTTAAATTAATTTTGAACCTATTAGACCTAATTCATCTTCTACATCTAATGGACACACAACTCCCTCTTTTATTTTATCATAAGCATCTTCTGCTGCGAATTTTCCACCTAAAGTTTTTTTCCAGTAAGTTAAAAGTTCAGAATCTCTTTTTTGTGTTATTAAATCTAACATATATAAATCAGGTCTTACAATTTCAGCAACAACTGTTCTTCCTTTTACACCACCTCTACAATGGCTACATCCGTCGCCCTTAAATCTTATATTTAATTTTGAAACATCCCCATAATATTCGTTTAATCTAATTAAAAATTCTTCTTTTTCTTCTGATGGGTTTTTTATGTTGTATTCATTTAAAATAAATTCTGCTTGTATTGAATTTATAGCTTTTATATCTTGTAAAAATCTTACAACATTTAAATTTTGTGGTTTATTTTTCATTAATTTAAATAAATCATTTTCATTTATTATTTTGTTATCGCTAATAATTTTTTCTAAACTATATTTATTAGGTATATTATCTTCGTTTAATTTAATTGAACAATGTGGACAGATAATAGGTAATAGTTTTTGATAAATCAATCCAGCAATAAATTCAGGAGCACCTAAAATATCTCTTCCTACTCCTAAGTTTTCAATTCTTGATAAAATACCTAATGCTGATTGAGCATGTATTGTTGAAAAAACTTGGTGTCCTGATTGCACTGCACTTACTGTTAAGCTTGCTGACTGATTATCTCGGATTTCACCAACCATTATTATGTCAGGGTCAGATCTCATTGCTGATTTAATTGCTTTAGAGAAACCTAATTGAGCATCACCTTTTTCATCTCGTATTACTGGTACTTGTGTAGCTCCCGGTATAAAATATTCTGGTGGATCTTCTACTGTTATAACTTTTATTTCACCATTTCTTTCATTTATTTTTGCTAATAAAATATTTTGGAGTGTAGTTGACTTACCAGAACCAGTAGTACCAGCAATAATAGTTAATCCAACAGGCTGAGCCATAGCAAGTTTTATAGAATGAGTTAGTTTTTTATTATATCCTAACTGTTCTAAAGTTAATGGCTTTTTACTATCTTGAATAATTAATAAACGCATTGTCATATCAAAACCAGATGGTTCTGAAGGGTTTGTTGCTACACGGACTCTTAATTTAACTTTTCCGTCTTTATCTCCAAATATACCTACAACAAGTGCGTCTTGTTGTGTTTTAGGGTTAAAAGTAGCATTAGAAACAGCAGTCATAACTTGATATATAACTCGTGCCCATTCTATACCAGTTGATTCGGCAAATGCAGTTGAGTAAAAATTACTTATTCTACCATTTATTCTTGCTCTTACCCTAGAGAATCCTTTTCTTACTTCTAAGTGTATATCTGATACGCCTAATCTAACTGCTTTTATAAATAAATCATTTACTTCTTTTTGAATATCAGTAGAATTGCTATAATCTTTATCATCTTCTTTAACGCCTTCTTTTGCAGTCTTATAAATTTCATCAATAAGTTTGCCATCTTCATCAGCAACTGCAATAAATACTCTATTATTATTCTTTAATAATTTATCTCTTATTAATTTTATATTTGGTTGAAGAAGAACGTCTTTTTTACCTATAAAATAAAATGCATGATATGTTTTTTCATCTTCTATATAGCTTGTTTTAATTATTGCTAATGATTTTTTCTGTGATTCTTCTATTTTATAGAGTTCATTTTTATCTTCGTTATCACTTAAAAGCTCCCAATCACTCGGAAGCTCCTGTATATTTTTTATTTGTTTATTAATAGCTTTATTTAATTGAGGTTCCATTATAAACCTCCTATTAACTATTCTTTGTTAAAATAATTTCTTCTTGATTTTTTGTGTTGATTATAACTAAACCATCTCTATCTAAGCTTTCAACTTTATAAATGTCATCTTCTACTTTAAAAGTCTTTCCTTCAACAACACTAACAACAGATATTACTTTTCTTTTTTGTATTCCATCATCATGCATATATGCGAATCTTACTTTAGCAGATTTTTTGCCATCATAAATAGAAAGCATGTCTAATTCAGTTCCTACTAATGTTTTAACAACAACATATTCTGTAGCAACTTTTAATGTAGAATCTGATTCCTTTTTTAAATCATCAAATTTTTGTAAGACTTTTGATAATTCTTCTCCACCTTCACTCGCTTCAGGATTTGTTTCTCCATCGTTTGTTAAAACATCTAATATGTTATTAGATTGTTTTGGCTCAGTTGAAGTTTGATCATTTTTGTATATAAAACCTACATTTTGTGGAATTTCTTTTTCATGAGATAGTCGCTCTTCTTCTGTAGGTTCCATATAATTTTCTTTAGTTCCAGAAATACTAGGAGCAATCATCTGATTTTCTATTTTTGATTGTTCTTGTTGAATTCTTAATTTATTTAACTTTTCTTGCTCAAGTTCCTGATTAAGTTTTTCTTTTTGGATTTTCAATCTTATTTGAGAAAGTTCTTCTTTATCAACTGTTTTATTAGAAACTTCTGCTGCAAAAGACATAAAAGAAACTCCAGCTAAAGCTAATGCCAAAGTTATTTTACTCAATCCTAGTTTGTTTTTCATATATTTCACCTTTATTAAATCCATTTATTAATTCTTTTCATATAATTCGCCTTTTATATACCAAGACTCATTTTCTATCTTATAATTCACATTATATATACTTATATCAGTTCTATTTAAAACATCAACCGCTCTAGAAATTGATGGAACACCTTGTGTTGAGTAATCTTGAGAATTCATATTAAATTTCCATACTTTAACAAAAGGTTGATAAAGTTCTAACTTAGCTTTATCTGTTGGTGGTGGTGGTAATAATATTGGTTGTTTATCATCTCTCCACTGATAAAATGAGTTCTGTTGTGCTAAGTTTAAGAATTCACTTTTTTTACCGCTATAATATTTTTCTGGAATATTTATCTCTTGCTGATTTTGTGATTTATATTTTTTTATTATATTATCATATAGCTTTATTGCTTTAGTTACATTAGTTTCAATTTCTTCAGCCGCTTCTTCTACAGCAGAACCAAATTTTTTATCAATAAAACTTGTTTCAGTTGATATTCTATATTCAATTTCAGATATGTTGTCTTTAATGCGTTTTATTTGTCTTTCTGCATCTTTAGCTTCCTTTTCTAATTTAGCCATTTTTTCTTGTTCACTTTCACCAGATTTTATTTCTACTGGTTTTTTAAAGTAGTGATCAATTATAATTATATTGTTTGCTAAATCACCCGGATAAGCTACTACATTATAAAGTTTAAAACTTTTATTTGCTAATTCTAATGATTTTTCTTTAACTTCATTATAATAACCTATGCTATCTTCTATTCTATTATAAACAACACTAAATTTAATATCTTTATTATCTTCTGACTTTACAAATTGTATGTTATCTAATTGCCATTCAAAGAAATATAATGGATATACTTCATACAATTGTTGAATATATTTATAAATATCTTCTTTACTATAAATATTTGTATCAACTTTTTCTAAAAGCATTTTCTTACCAGCATTTCTTGCAATAACTGCTTCTACTTTAGATTGATTTTCTTTAACAGTTTTATTAAATTGTTTTTCCTTTTGACCTATAGGACTTGATAACTCTTGATTTACTATATCTAAATAAAGCTGATCATCTGTAAATAAGAAATAACCACCACCACCTAAAATGGCAGAAATTATACCAATAGTTATAATGTTTTTCTTTAAATTTGATTTAGATACAATTAAATTTATAGTATCATCATTTGTTTTTTTGTTTCTTTCAAGTATGTCTTCTATGGATACATTTAAAATATTTAAATTATCAAAACCTTCTTTGAAAAGGTTATCTTTATCTTCTTCAGAACAGTATACTGTTAGATCACTGATCATTTGTAATTCATCGATTATATCTAATAGATCATTATCAGAAAATACACCTTCTTTTCTATCTATGATTAATCCTTTAGAATCTACATAACAAATCCAATTATCTATATTATTTATTTTTTTTACAAATAGTGCGTCTTTTATTTCTTTAGATACTATTGCAGCAATAGAAACTAATCCTTTTGTATTCTGTTTACCAAAACCTATTTGAATAAATCCATCTTCTTTTTTTAGAATACATCCAAGCTCTCTATTTCTTTCTTTAGCTTTTTGTTTTATTTTTTCTTCTAAGTTTTTATGGGAAGATCCTTTAGTGATCTCTTCCCATTCTAAACCTACAGCGTAATCAACATCATTTATTTTTATTGTGCTAATATCTTTCATTTTTAAACCTTATTGATTTATAGTTGATATATATGGAGTAGCAACTAATAATATAATTTCTTTCTCTTTACTAAATGTTTCCTGTCCACCTAAGAACCATAGAGAAGAATTTAATGGGTGCTTACTTCCTGTCTTACTATCAATTTTTTCAAAAGCAGCAACTACTTTTGCTTCACCATTTCTTATAGTTAACTTCTGAACAAAGTTCTTAGTACTTGTAATAGGTAATTGAATCTTTGTATCACCCGGAGCAGTTGCTAATTCATCGATAACTGATAAGTTCATTGAATAACTTAATAACACGTTAGGTCCAATTGCTTTTGGTGTAAGAGTTGCTGTAACACCTTGGCTTATTGTATCTGTTACAACTTCTTCAATTGGCTCAGAATCTGTAGAACCTGATTCAATTCTTCTTTCTTTAATATATGCTTGGTTTTGAGTAACTTGTACTGGAACTGGCATATTGTTAACTGTAACTACAGAGATGTTTGTATCAACTTTTACTGTACCAAATGAATCTAGTACGTTTAATAACACTTTATCTCCTTTTCCATTGTCCCAAGTAATATTACTGAATGCATTCTCTGCTGTTAGTGCATCCTTACCTAAGTTGAAACTTAACTTATCATTAATAATGTTCATGTTAACACCAAGATCTCTTGTATCATCAAGTTTTAAGTTAACAATTTTGAAATCTATTGTTATTTGCTTATAAGCATCACTATTAAGTTCTGTTAAATAGTTTTTGACTTGAGATAAAGTATAATCATTATCTGTTACAGTTACTTTACCCTGAGTTTTATTAAAACTAACTTTACCTTCAGAAGATAACATTGATTTTACAGTTTCAGTAACATCATCCCAATATTTTTGTTCTTGAGTAAATGTTATTTCTTGTTCATTCGTAGTTCCTGACTCAGAGTTACTTCCTTCGCTTGAACTTGAATTTTGTGCTGAAGTATTTGTTGTAATTGTTGAGTTTAACTCAATACCTTCAGCAACTGCGAATACTGTAAATGTTTCTGTTTCAAATGGATAAAAGAAAACTTTATTTGTTGTTGAATCATATCTCCATTTTAAATTCTTTTTGACTGCTATATAATCAAGTAAACCTCTTAATTCACCATTATAGTCTACAAGCATTGTTTGCTCTGTTTCATTTACACTTGTATTTACCTCAACAATAGTAGTAGGAACACTATTTGCAGCATTACCTTCTTCTACTTCTGGAAATGGTGGTGGTACATAATTATTGTCTTGACCATTTGCTTGACCTGATTGATCTTGATTATTAGAATTCTGTCCTTTGTTATCAATAAATTTTATTGCTAAATTAGACTGCTTAAAAACTTCTCCAGCTAATTCTGTTAACTGTATAGGTTTTTGACTATATATTTCAACATTCTTATAAAATATTGTTGGTAGATTTTTTTTATCTTTAATTATTTGTATAGGTGTCTTGTCAACATAAAAGCCTTCATTAAAATCAACGAATCTAACTTCATTAGGTTTCATTCTTTGACTCATGTTTTCAAAATCTTTAGAAGACTTTTCAATGTCTTTGTTTTCTTCTTGCCATTTAGGGGTGTGAGTTGAGCACGCTGATAATAAAACAGGTACTGTCATCCCTAACATTTTTGTAATTAAATTAATCTTCATATGTGCTCCACCAATTATTGTTCAATATTCAATTTTGAATCTTTAAATATAAAGTCTCTTACTTCTACTACTTTATTACCATCATAAAATGATGCTTTTAATGGTTTTTCACCATCAGAGTAAAGTTTTAATGCGTTCTCTATACTTCTTTTTAAGTTACTATCAAAAACTACTTCGTTGGATATTTTATAATCTACATTAGAATTCCATTTCACATCCCAGCCAGTATATTCTCCCCACATTTTTAAGTTTTCACTTAACATTGTTCCTGATTTTAGGATAAACTTTGCATGAGTCTCTTCATTAAATGTATTGTTATATACATTACTTACAAATGTTCTTATTTTACCATCAACAGGCTTCACGTTAGCTCTGTTATATATCTCTTCAATTGAAGAGTCATCTTCACTTCCTAATTTATCTTTTACTTCATCATCCATGTGGTCACTTGAAGCAGAATGTCTTTTTAATATTCCTACTCTAGCTTTATTCATGTCTTCTTCATACATAGATAACTGTTGTGATTTTGATGCTTGTGTTGAGTAAACATCTACAACTTTACTGCTCCAATCTATATTAACATTCAAATCATTATTTTTTGCTAAATTTTCTAAAACATAAGGCCAAGAAGTTTTTCCTTCCCAATCAACTAGCAAATCTTCTGCTCCAGAATTTAAATTAACCTGCCAAGATTTAGGTACTATAATTTGTAACGCTAAACCTAATGGCATATCTTTACCATGACCTAAAACCTTTTCAGCAGTTTCTCCTGAAACACCAGTTTGATTAAAACTATAATCTGCTGTTTTATTACCAGCATCAACTGAACTTGAATATATTTCTAATCCAGCGTTAGCTTGTGTTGCTATTATTGCTGAAATTATAAATGCTAGTTGACTTCTTTTCTTCATTTAAATCTCCGTTTAATTAATTCTGTTCCATGTATTAAGGTCTTTTTATTACTTTACCTGCTAGAAAGGCTCTAATTCGCTTTAAAGCATTAATTAATGATAATTTATACATTTCTAATATACATAAAATCACAAAAATAAAAATAAGCAAGAAAAAAGTATAGAATCTCATATGTAAAAAGAATATTATTACAAATATTGCTGCTCTATAATCAACCATTATAAATTTAACTGGTTTTGCACTATGAAACCAAAAATTATAATCATCATTCATTAGTCACCTCCAAAGCTTTTCTTAGCTTCATTAAATTCATCTTCAGAGATAAGACCTTCATCAAGTTTTCTTTTTGCATCATCTATTAATCTTTGTCCCTTCTCTTTTACTATATTCTTTAATTCTCTTGTCATCAAGTTTGCTTCTACAGAAAGTATTCTATCTTTTACATCTTCTGTAAAAACTAAATATTCTCTTATAGCAACTCTTTTTCCATCTATTGTTTTTAAAAGTCTTTGTGAAACTATCATTTTTAAAGACTCTATTAAGTCATATTGAAGTGAAGATCTTTCTTCTGGAGAGAACACGTTAATCATTCTTCGAACTGTTTCAGCAACTCCATTAGTATGTGCCGTTGTATATAATAAGTGACCAGTTTGTGCTGCTAATATACTGTTTCTAATAGTTTCAGGATCTCTTGATTCACCTATTAATATAATGTTTGGTTTTCTTCTCATTGCAGTTTCAACAGCAGCATCCCAATTCTTTAAATGAGTTCCAATTTCTGTTTGTGAAATAATATTACTATGCTTTTCTACTTCATCATAAACGAATTCTATAGGTGCTTCATAAGTAACTATTTTTTTACTTTTTTCTCTATCAGGGTTTTCTAAAATATTAGCTATATTTGCTGCAAGTAAAGTAGACTTACCTGAACCAGTAGGTCCTGTTATAATTATAATGCCTTGACTTGGAACTAAATTATTTACTATCTCATCTTCTACTTTTAAAACAGATAGTTTGGGAGGTTTTGAATCAATTGTTCTTATTGTTATCTGAATACCATCTACACCATTAGATAACTCACCTACAGCGTTAACACGAAAACGAATCATTTTTCCACTATCAGGCAGTCTTATAAATGTACTTTTATCTATAGGATTTTTTTGATTCATTTCTGTTATTGCGTTGTCACCATATATCTTTTTTATAAATGTTTCTACTTCATTTACGGATAAATCTCTATCAGTTAATTTATAAAATCTAGAGTGAATATCTACTTTAATAGGTTGATTAGTTTGTATATGTATATCTGATGCTTTTAGCTTATATGCATGTTCTAATATTTCTTCCAAATCTTCTTCTCCAAAAGAATCTTTATTGGTTCTATATATTATTTTTTCTTCAAAATTTTCTTTTGGATTTATTAAACTATCTATAAAAGAATCACTAACTTTATGTATAATATGTTCGTTAAACTGATTTAATAAATCTAATGTGATTTGCTTTATTTTTTCTTCTTCATACAACTTATGACAGTCATTAACTAATTTTATTCCATCAAACAAATCTTTAACAACATCTTCGCTGCTTAAATCTTTTGATGAAAATTGATAACTTGTATAAAAATCACTATCTTCTATATCATATAATTTTTGAATTGCGCTATAAATTTTATCTAATTCAATGTCTCTAAATTTATTAAAAATAACTTTTCTTTTTATGATTTCATCTTTCAAATCTAAGTTGAAATTTTTATATGGTAAAATTGATATAGTAAAAAGAACTAAAATTTTATTTAGCCCTTCTTTTTCTTCTGCAATATTTAATAAATTCATCTATTCCTTTAGTTTTTGTTTATTTAAAATTTAATTATTTTTTACCTTCTATATTAAATGGATCTTCGATTAAAAAATCAGGAAGTTCAGGCAAGGCATTCCATGATTCTCCTTCTTTGTTAAATGTTGTAACTTTATCAATGTTAAATAAAACTTCATTCACATTCATATTGTCATCATTTCCAGTAATACCTAATTTTATACTTGAAGTTATAGGACTAGTAACTAAGTTTCTTTTTTGCATTAAATGGTATCTTACCATTCCTATAAAATCTCTTTCAGCTCTTCTAATGTTTTCTAAATATATAGAATTTGCTTGTGCAACACCAGTTTCCCATCCTTTAGCAACTCCCATTTTCCAATAGTGATCTTCTTTAGGATTTAATGGTAATAACATGTCATCTGGAAGCACTGGTGGTATACTAGTAAATGTTATATAATCTCTCCAAGTTAAAGGAGTATTTACAACTCTTACTTGTTCAATAATTCTATAACTTCTATCACTTATTCTTAAAGTATATCTATCTTGATTCTGTACATTATTTTTTGATTCTACTATTACTGGTGGAACTACCTTTCCATTTGCTAATAATAAAGCATTGAAAGGTAAAAATTTACTTATTTCACTTTCATAAGTTTCTATGAATTTTTGAAGCTCATTTGATCTATAATATAATCCACTTTGAGTTCCATATTTAAGTGCTTCCATATATATACTATCCAAACGAATATTATCAGCAGTGTCTTTGGATTTTTCTTTTAAATATTCTTCAACATCTTCTTCTTGTACTAACTTCTTTTTTTCATGTAATTCTGGAACTTTAAAGTCTCTTATTTCTTCAAATGTATAAGGTTTATTAACTGGTATAACTTCTATATTAGATCTAGGGTTTATTTGAAGATTTCTTCCACTATTTAATTCTTTATTGTTTTCAAGTTTTCTTACAAAATAGCTATCTTTTTTCTTTTCTTTTTGAAGCTCTTTTTCTATCTTTTTTTGAATAAGCATTTCATTTTGTTTTTCTTCTAATATTTGCTTTTCAATTAAAGCTTCATGATCGATATTACTGGACATAACTTACCTCAATTATTTTGTCATCTTCTAAGATGTTTATAGTTATTTGATTATTTAATTGAGCGTCAATACTTCTAATTACATCAATTATTTTTTCTTCCTGAACATCAAGGGAAATAAATATACCAGTTGCTGGTTCTTTTGTTAAAAATCTTATATCATATCCAGTTTTCTTTTGTAGTTGTACCCATATAGGTTTTATAGGTCCATCCCAATCATTTATAGTAATAGTTCTCTCTAATCCAACTGGAGTATAAGTATGTCTCCATCTTGCTTGTCTTATCTTTTCATAATCTAATTTTTCTGCTTTTTCAGCATTGTTTACACTTGCTAAAATCTTTAAAGAAGTCTCTGCATTTTTAGCTGCTTTAACTAAAGCTTCATGTATTTCTTTTTCTCTTGGTTCTTCTATAACATACTTTTTTTCTTCAAATTTTTCTGGCTTAGGTTTACTTGAACAACCACTAATTGCAACTATAGAAATTGCAATTAATCCTAAAGTAAATTTTTTATTAAAATCCATTTTTATATCCTTTTGTTTTTTATTAACCTATATATCTTATATATTTTTTATTAATAAAAGTCAAATTAACCTTTTAATTTTATAGTTATTTATTAATCTTTTTTATATATTTGAATATTTAAAATATATATAAAAAAAAGAGAGTTAATTTTAATAACTCTCTTTATTTTTTTTATAAATTTACTAATTTATTATTCTGATTTAATAAAAGTAATAGTTACATAATCTGTGGTTCCTTGGCAGTTTTTAGATAATGAAGAAGTCTTCATTTCACTGTAATTTTCACCATTAGAACCTACTTCATAAGAATCCCAACCTACCTTTCTCTGATTACGGATTAAGTTAACACAAACGTCTCCTGCTGGTACTCTTTCTGATTTTATTTCAAAGGCGTTTGTTCCTGTACCTTCAATTGTTACTTTTCCATCCCAAGCATTATAAATGTTTGATCCAGAAGTCTTCATCTTCTTAGGTATTATACCTGATTCAATTGCTAAATCATTATCTAAATCATCAGTTCCTTCATCACTAAATAAATCTGTAACTTGAGCGTACATAAAAGAAACGTTTTCTGATTCGTTTTTTACATTTAATCTATCTCTTACTGTTCCATATAAGGTTAATGCTATTGCAACAATACCTAATAAAATACCCACAACAACTAAAGATTCTATAAGTGTTAATCCCTTTTCTTTGTTGTTCATTTTAATTCCTTTTATAATCATAATTATCCTCAATTATTATTGTTTATTAATAACATAATAATACTTAAAAATGTTTTTTCAAGTATTTTAATATATTTTTTTCATAATGTTATGTATTTTTTTATAAAACAATAATAGTTATCAATGACATATTGATTCTATTATTTTAAATTTATTAACAATTATTGATTTTATTATGTCTTTAATTATTTACAAAATATATAGAATAGAATAATATTAGTTTTATATTTTATTAATTTAATCTTTTGATTTAATAAAGCTAATTTTTATGTTATTTTTTCATAAAAAACAGTTTTTGAACAATGAAGATATTTTTATTTTTTTCAAAATTTCCAACATTATAATTCACTTAATAATATTTAGAAGATACATTTTTTTTTATAAATTAATCTAATAAATAATTTAATTGCTGTCTTTTTTTATTTAAATTAAAACTCATTTTTTTTATTTAATTGTGAATTTTTTATAAAAAAAAAGTATAAATTAATTCTAAATAAATTTTATTATAATTATGTTTTATATATAATTTAATTGATAAATTATTGTTCAAATAGTGATTTATTTTTAAGAAAATTAGGTAATTTTTTTTGCTTATTTGTTCTTTTTATCTATATTCTAATCTATCATAAAAACTTGTTAAAAAAAATTATTATACCATTTATAATGAATGCTTTTTTTATAAGTTTTATTTGTTTTTTACTTTATAAATTATATTAATAAAAAATAATAATTATAAATATTTTTTTTAAGATTTGTTAAAATTATCATAATCTTATAGATTTTTTAAAGAAAATAATAATAATTAATAAGATATCCATTATTTAAATTTTAAATTATTAAGTGTTACACATAATTTTTTTTTTAATGAGTAACGGGGGGAGTGAATGTTTTTTGTTGTTATTAACTTGTAAAATAAGATATCCATTTTTAAAGTATTAAAAAAGGGAACTTAATCCCTTTGTTTATTATTTAATAATCTTAATCATCTTTTACCTTTTGTTTAAAGTATGACGGTAGTAGATTTAAAATAGAATTTTCTTTCTTAGGTGTTCTTTCTTCTATTTTTTCTTCTGCTTTTATTGTTTCTATTAATTCATCATCTTCTACATCAACTTCTTCAATTCTTGGTTGACTTTTTGGTTGATTTTTTGGTTTTAAATTGTTAAGTAAATCACCGTATAAAGAATTGTCTTTTTTTAATGAGCTTTTTGAATTAGAAATAAGACCAGTAGCTATAATAGTTACTTTAATTGAACCATTTAAATCATTGTCCATACTTGTACCAATAATAATAGTTGCATCAGGGTCTGCAATTTCTTTAACAATTTCACCAATAATAGTGAATTCATCTATGCTTATATTTCCACTTGAAGCAACGTTAACTATTAATCCTTTTGCTCCACTTAAATCTGATTCTTCTAGTAATGGACAACTTATTGCTGCTCTTGCTGCTTCTTCTGCTTTATTTTCTGAATCTGGAAATGATATTCCCATCCCCATCATTGCTGTTCCTGATTCTTTCATTACTGTCTTAACATCATTGAAGTCAACATTGATAAAACCTTCTTGAGTAATAATCTCAGATATTCCTTGTACTGCATTATGTAAAACTTCATTTGCTTTTCCGAAAGCTTGAAATAAATTTGTTGAACCACCAAATACTTTTGAAAGCTTCTCATTTGGTATAACTAAAATTGCATCAACATGTTCTTTTAATTCTGCTAATCCATTGTCAGCATTTTTCATTCTTTTATTTCCTTCAATTGAGAAAGGTTTTGTTACAACTGCTACAGTTAAAATTCCTAATTCTTTAACAGCTTTTGCAATTACAGGTGCAGCACCAGTTCCTGTTCCACCACCCATACCACATGTTATGAAAACCATGTCTGCATCTTTTACATTTTCTTTTATCATTTCTATGTCGCTTTCTGCTGCTTGTTTTCCGACTGTAGGATCTGCTCCAGCACCAAGACCTTTTGTTATTGAATCACCTATCTGAATTTTTTTACTTTCTACATTATTACTTAAAGCTTGTGCGTCTGTATTAATTGATATAAATTGAACACCTAATATTTCATTTGAAGCCATATATGTTATTGCATTACAACCACTACCACCTACACCTATAACTTTTATAATAGCTTTTCCTATTTTTGACATGACAAATATACTCCTAAATTATACACTATTTTTTAGAAGTCTAACACTATTTTTTTTTGATTTCAATAGTTTAATTTAATTTTTATTATTTTTTTAATCTTTTTATAATATTTAAGATATCCTTTTTCTCTAAAAATTCATGATCTTTTATTAAATTATCAATTATTATATTTTCTGGAATTTTATTTTGGATTTGTTTATTTATTTTATTTTTTATATTTTCAAAAAAGATAAAAGTTATTGTATCAGATATCCACTTATTATTGTTTTTAAAAATTGTTCTAAAATTTTTATTTTTTATCAATGATATATTTGATAAATTATTGTAAATTTTTTCCACTAATTTTAAATCAAAAATACCTAGTGAATGAATGTAGTTTTTTATAAATATTTCGTTAACATTTTTAGTATTATAATCTATATATATTTTTCTTAAAATATTTTGAAAGATATCCAAATTTATTTTGATAGATTTTAACTCAAAATTAGAGTTAAATATTAGAGTATTATAATCTTCAGTTGTAGATAATATTTTAATTAATAAATTTTCAACTTCAAGTTTATCTAGTTTAATGTTTAAAGTTGACTTAAATATGATACTTGTAATGTTGTAAATAAATTTAAAATTTAGATATTTAACATCAGAAGTTATTATGTAAATTAAATACAATATAAATATCTGATTTTTTGAGTATCTTGAATTTAATATATTGTTTTTAAAATTGAATATAAATTTAATATTTTTTATTTCACTTGAAGTTATTAAATTTTCAAAATTATCATTACTATAAAAGTCAGAAATTATTTTGTTTTTATCTAGTTTTAATATTTTAGAAAAGTTTGAATTAATTTCATTTAAATCATTTGAGTAAATTAAATTAGATATAGAGAAATAAAACAAAAGATTGTTAACATCATTTTCTATATTAATGGAATCATATACAGTAAATAATTTATTATTTTTGAAAAAGATAAAATCAAAATATTTATTTGAAGGAATTTTGAATATAAAGTCATCTTCAAATTTTAAAAATAATTTACCAGAAATTGAATTATTATTTATATTATCAAATATATTTTCAAAATTAAAAATAAAATCTTCTGTTATTAAGTTTTCTTTGTAAATTTTTAAAATTAATATTAATTTTTTTAAAATAAAATTATTCGTAAAATCTATGTAATAATCTATTTTAGTGTTGTCGTTAAAATTTGATAAACTTATATTATTAGATTCAATAAAAAAATAGTTGTTTAATATTACATCTTTTATAATTAATAATATAGGTTCATTTAAAAATAATTTAAAGTTTAGTGAATTGCATATGATTGAAATAAAATTAGTATTAAAGTTTTTAGAAGAAAATATTTTTCTTATATTTTTTTCAAAAGATAAAATCCAGTCTTCACCATACTTTTTAGTATTAATGTAATGTATATTATATAAATAATTTAGTTCTTTAAATTGTTCAATATCTTTTGAATTAAATGCTTTGAAAAACTCAATTGATAAATCAATAGATTCCTTCTCATTAAAAGTCATTACTTAAGCCTTAAATTACACTTGTTAATTTGAGAGCTATATTCATTTGCTTTCTTCTGAACAGATTTTGCATAATTCATTAACCAAGGCTGTTTTAAATGATAACCTTTTTTCCAGCCATCTCTTCCTTCATGATAAGCTAAATATAAGTTATAAGCATCACTAGGTTTTATGGAAAGAGATTTAAAAGATTTTTTATTATACCAGCCAATAAAATCAACAGAGTGACCGAAGTTAGTTCTATCAGGATTTTTTATAGTAGTTTCTTTTAAATAATCCCCCCAAGTTCCATTAAGAGCTTGAGAGAATCCTAGAGCAGTTGATAAGTATTTTTTACCAAATGGATATCGGCTATCTTTTTTGAATGGTCTTGCGTCATGAACAAAGCTAGATTCATGGTAAACAAATGATAGCTGAACTGATATCGGAGTTCCCCATTTTTGATAACTATTATTTGTAGCAATTAACCAGTCATGGTTTTCTTTTAACATTTCACAAGCATTATTTTTATTTTTTGTTGAAATACTTTTAGTGGTTATATCTTTAGTATTTTTAACTTCATGTATTCTATTAGAAGAACATCCTACAAATAATATAGATAATCCAATTAATGATATTTTTAAAAATTCCATATTTAAAATTTATTGTTTATTTAATAGAAATATTATTAACACATAAAGTTTTAATGTAAATAGTTTAAATGAAAAAAGGCTCATAAGAACCTTTTTAAAATAAATAAAATAAAAATTTGAATTGATTCAAATCAAATCAATTCAAATATCAATAAAATCAAGGGTTTTATTATGATTTAATCAAAATTAAGATATGATCAAATCAATTAAAACTAAATATCATATTCAGTAATAAGAGAGTTGTTTTTAACATTGGTAACTATATCTAAAAAACTTGAAGTGTCTATTTTTTTGCCAATAAATTCAAATAATTTTGATATGTCAGGAAAGTTGTACCAAGTTCCACATTTATTTTTATAAAAAAATATAAAATTGTTATGAACAAGAGAGATATCTTTATGGTGTAAAAAATCGGAATGACCTATTGATTCATGATAGAATTTTAATTGAAAATTTTCTTCTAATATTTTGACAATTACATCAACACTTGCTGTTTTAACTAATCCACCAGCTTTATACGATTTGAAAGATTTAATTTCACTTACGTTGATTTCCATTATAGTCTCCAAAATAAAATCCTTTTATGTTGTCCTAGTTGTATTTTACTCTCCTTAAAAAAAATATGCAACATTTATTTGTAGACAAAACCTAATGAAAGATCCTATCCCATTATCCGTTAGTATTATAATAAATTTCAAGAAAAATGTCAATAAAAAAAGCCACAATCAAGTGGCTTCTGAGGTATGAAAAATTTCAATTAAAGGTTAAATGTTCCTTCTTCTTCATTATATTCAGTTGTAATCAATGGGTCTTTTACCCAAGAATAACATTGACCAAGTGGGATGATTTGCCCACATTGTTTCTCAATAAAGTGATCAAAGTGATAAAAATACATAGGACCAGATGACCAAGGAGACATTTGAATTTTTTGAACAAAATATTCACATTTATTAACATCAGGATATTTTGGTTTTACATCAATTCTAATACCCTGAAGAGTTTCCTGAGAAAATGGAAGAACTTCGCCTAGTGAAATTTCTGAAATTGAAATAAAGTCTTTGCTTTCTTTAATAGTGTTAATAAAGTTTTGTGCTTTTTTAGTAAATCCAATAATTTGTTCTGTTCTCATATATCACCTTAAAGAAATTCTTTTTTATTATCAAATTTAGTTTGTGCATCTTTTATAGCTTCATAATCGTCTTTTTTAACGATTAGCCCGCGAAGTCTATTACGTTCACCATAATTAATAGACCAGCAAAAAAGAATTGCATCAATGGAGTTGTTAAAAGTGCAAGGATAAATACCAGTTTCTACTTTTTTTGGGTCAACAGAAGACCAAGTAAGATCAAATCCAGCAATTTTTTCTAATTCACCGTGAAGATACCAACCCAAAGCGGCACTAAAATAAGTGCCGGGTTTTTCATCTTCCATACAAACAAAATCAATTTTTTCCATTAAGCTTTTTCTTTCTTAAAGATTAGGAAAACAATCATGGCAATGGCAAGGATTGAAGCTACACCAGAAAGAGCAGAAACAACAATGCCAAGATTTCCACCAAGCATAAGCATAACCTTGAAGTTGATAGCAATAATAGCCATTACAATAGCAAGAACCAAGAGAGCAATGATTTTGATAGTTTTCATATTAAATCCATCCATTTTTTAGTGAGTTTGCAAAAACAGGTAGGAAGACTTATTTGTTTGCTCACTACCTGCCGCTTCAATGGAGATTATTATACTAAAATTTAGAAACGAAATCAAGTTTTTTATTTAGACTGCTACGACTACTGGTTTGTTCTTATAAGAGCGGTAGTTGTTAGATTTAAAGAAGCGTTCACGAGAAGCTGAAGCCATGTTGGAGAAGTTGCCACATTTATCTTCCCAGCGAAGCATATCAGCAACAGCAACTGAAATATCGTCTTTAGATTTAACACGAATCTCTTGGTTAAGCTGATTATTGGTAAAGCAACGTACTCCCCAGCAATTAGGAAGGCGAGTTACTTTAACAGAATGTTCAACATTGCCAGCCATTACAATTTTCATAAAAATCACCTAATGATTGAATTGTTCGAGTATTATAGTATTTTATGAGAATTTTGTCAATCAAATTCTATAGTTGGGAAAGTACAGTAAACTGGTAGTCGCAAAAACCTAAAGGCCATTTTTCAAGACGACCGTTTTTATCAGAATAAAGGTTGTAATGCTTATATTTAAAGCATACCTCAGAAGGTTCAATTAATTCTTTTTTAATTTTAAGACGCATATAGTCGATAACATTAGTTGTAGAGACAACAACATTAACAGAATTGTTGTTTTTATGTTGTTCAATGAGATCGGTGCAGAAATGATCTGAAAGACCATCAGCAACTGGAATGCCTTTTGTATCGTCGTATTCAATAGTAATCATATTGATATCAATCCTTAAATTAAGATAGGTTAATAATTGATAAAAAAATTAAATAATGCCAGTCCAAGAAAAATGCTTATCTTGAAGTTCAAAGATATTTCCCCGAGAAAAATTTAAAGCCGGTGCTTTATAAGAAGCAGCTTTAAGAAGAGTACCATAAGGGAATTTTGCATTATGAGAATTAACAATGAAACCAGCAACGGATTTTGAACCCCAATGACGTTTTATAATTTTAATATATTTAGAACCAAACTCAAAATGAATAGAGTAATTAGCTTCACTATGAGTGTATTGAGTATCACGGTTATAATCAGCCACAAACATTTCAGCCAGAACATCAAGCTGAGAAAGGAGGTTTTCTTTTGTATGTTCTACGTTTGTTTGAATGGTCATTTGCTGGAACCTTTATATGAGTTGGCAAAAGTAAGGTTAAAGACTTATGTGAATGCTCGAACCTTACCGCTTCAATGTAGAGTATTATAATACGAAAG
>JACCDZ011209397.1_pt1 | contig 61118 bp, 53 predicted proteins | sample 7449551 | NCBI WGS metagenome assembly JACCDZ01 (sample SAMN15323452, study PRJNA562643) | freshwater metagenome | isolation source: river surface water | place: USA:Blue River Watershed | collected 2017-08-18 | reverse complement strand
TCGGAGGCCTTTTTCTCCAGCGCCAGCGTGCGAAAGCCCATCTGGAAACTGTTGAGCATGGCCAGCAAGGTGGTGGGACCGGCCAGGGTGACGCGGTGATCGCGTTGCAGGCCCTCCATCAGACCCGGGCGGCGCAAGGCCTCGGCATAGAGGCTCTCGGTGGGCAAAAACAAAATGGCAAAGTCGGTGGTGTGGGGTGGCTCCAGGTAGCTCTCGGCGATGCTCTTGGCCTGGGTCTTGAGGCGTTGCTCCAGGGCTTTGCCCGCAGCCTCAATGGCTTGCACATCGGCGCGCTCTTGCGCATCGATCAGGCGCTCATGGTCCTCGCGTGGGAATTTGGCATCGATGGGCAGCCAGATGACCTCGCCCTCGCCTCGCCCCGGCAAGCGGATGGCAAAGTCCACCCGCTGGGTGCTGGACGGCTTGATCATCACCTGGCGCTGGTACTGTTCCTGGGTCAGGACCTGATCGAGCAGCCGCTCGAGTTGGACCTCGCCGAAGATGCCGCGCGTCTTGACATTGATGAGCACGCGCTGCAAATCGCCCACGCCCTGGGCAAGGCTTTGCATCTGACCCAGGCCATGGTGGACCTGCTCGAGCCGCTCGGCAACCTGCTTGAAGCTCTCATTGAGCCTGGCCTCCAGGGTGGACTGCAACTTCTCGTCCACCGTCTTGCGCATGTCCTCAAGCTTGGCGGCGTTGCTGGTTTGCAGTTGCTGCAACTGTTCATCCAGGGTGGTGCGCATCTCGCTCATGCGCCTGGCGTTTTGCTCGGACATGGCCAGGAGCTGTTGATTGAGGGTGTCCGAGAGTTGTCGCTGCAACTGGGTGAGCTGCTCGACCTGAGACTGCTGAAAGCCTTGCAAGCTTTGCTGCAATTCCTGGCGCGAGCCCCGGTTGGCCTCGGTGATGTCGTGGCGCAAGCTGCGCTCGAGGCGGTCGAGGCGATCCACCGTCCAGGCGTCGGGGATGGACGGGTCCTTTTGCTGCAACTTGTTTTGCGCATGCCGACGCATGAGGACCATGGCCAGGACCACCACAAACACCAGCAACATGGTGATGGGGTCAACAATACTCGTTGGATTCATGGATCAAAACCTCGCACTGGAAAAGTATGTTCTTCGTGATTGATCTTAAGTGATCGACGCATATCCAACTCGAACCCCTGCCCGTAGACCTGCATTGGCAAACGAACGTCTATGATCCACTCCGAATGTCAGCATCCTGCACCGAGGAGATTTCATGTCCCAGAATACTTTGCACGTGGCAGCCCTCATTTTTCTGATTGCCGTCTTGCACACCTTCTCCGTTGGCGCCATCAAAAAGCTAGGGCATCGCTTCCCAGAACACGAGGGTGCATTTCATTTGCTGAGCGAAGTCGAAGCAGTTTTTGGCATCTGGTCCATTGTTTTATTCGGCTGGCTACTTGCCGCTGAAGGCCTTGGCAAGACCTTGAGCTATGCCGATTCCAGAAATTACACAGAGCCTTTGTTTGTGTTCGTGATCATGGTCATTGCGGCCAGCAGACCCATCATGTTGACGGCCAAGGCCTTGGTTGAATGGACCACACGCCTGATCCCTGCGAATCCCGTTTTGTCTCGCTTTTTTGTCATCATCTCGTGCGTTCCCCTCATGGGATCGCTGATCACCGAGCCAGCGGCCATGACACTTGCCGCACTCATGCTCTTGAATTTTTTCGGCGCTCGCGCCTCCAATCATTTCAAGTACGCAACGCTGGGGGTTTTATTTGTGAATGTGTCGATTGGCGGAACGCTGACCAACTTTGCAGCCCCTCCTGTTCTCATGGTGGCCTCCAAATGGGAGTGGTCCTCTGCATACATGTTGAATCATTTCGGGTGGAAAGCCTTCATCGCCATTGCCATCAACAGTCTGGCTTTGACTTTGATATTTAGAAAGCAATTGGCCTCCTTGCACAGCCATGACATCAAGCACCATAAAAACAGTGATTCTGATGCCCACATCACAGAAGAAGCTGTCCCTTGGACATTCACTTTGATTCATCTTTTGTGCGTGGGTGGTGTTGTGATGTTTGCTCACCACGCCTCGATTTTTATGGGGATCTTCTTGCTGTTTTTAGGCATCAGCATCGCATATCCCCAGTATCAGGATCGTTTGATCATTCGCGAAGGTCTGATGGTGTCCTTTTTCTTGGCAGGGTTGGTTTTTCTGGGGGGGCTGCAAGCCTGGTGGTTGCAACCTTTGCTCTCCAAGATGAGTCCTGAATCTGTCTATTTTGGTGCCACAGCGTTGACAGCAGTGACTGACAATGCAGCCCTCACCTACCTGGGCTCGTTGGTCGAAGGTCTGAGTGAAGAATTCAAATACATGTTGGTTGCAGGTGCTGTCACGGGCGGCGGATTAACGATCATTGCCAATGCACCCAATCCGGCTGGAGCCGCTGTGCTCAAGGTGAAGTTCGAGGACGAAAACCTCAATCCAGGACCCTTGTTCTTGGCTGCCCTGGGTCCAACCATCATCACCATCCTGTGTTTTTTATGGCTACCCAAAACGCTGTGGTGATCCCCCATCGAGGCCCAGCCCAGACGTCATGAAGTGACTGGCGCCGGGATGCTGAACACCTGCCGCAGGTAGGTCAAATAGTTTTCGTCGTCACACATGTTCTTGGACGGCGTGTCCGACAGCTTGGCCACGGGTTGTCCATTGCAGCGGATCATCTTGATGACGATTTGCAAGGGCTCGTAGCCCAGGTCGTTGGTGAGGTTGGTGCCGATGCCAAAGGCCAGCTGGCAGCGCCCACGAAAACGCTCGTACAACTCGATGATGCGCGGCACGGTGAGGCCGTCGCTGAAGATCAGGATCTTGGTGCGGGGGTCGACGCGGTTGTTTTGATAGTGCTCGATCATGCGCTCGCCCCAGGTGAAGGGATCGCCACTGTCGTGGCGCGCGCCATCAAAGAGCTTGCAGAAATACATGTCAAAGTCGCGCAAGAAGGCATCGACACCATAGACATCGCTCAGGGCAATGCCCAGGTCACCCCGGTATTCGCGCGCCCAAGTCTCCAGTGCATAGATCTGGCTGTCGCGCAGCCTTGGCCCCAGCGCCTGGCAGGCTTGCAGGTACTCATGCGCCATGGTCCCCAAGGGTGTCAGACCCAGCTTCATGGCAAAGAGGGCGTTGCTGGTTCCCGCAAACTGGCCGCTGAGCCCCGTGCCCAACCGGGCCATGCTCACGCGCAGCACCTCTTCGTGCCAGGACTTGGAAAAACGCCGCCGGGTACCGTAGTCGGCGATCTTGAGGGCGGACAAGTCTTCGGTGAGCAGTTGCGCGAGTTTGCGCTCCAGGCGCTGGCGACCTTCAGGGGTGTCGGGGACGGGCTGGGTGTTCCTGAAATACACCTCGTTGATGATGGCCAACACCGGGATTTCAAAGAGGATGGTGTGCAACCAGGGTCCCCGGATGGTGAGGTCGATCTCGCCATTGGGCATGGCCTCGACCTGGATGTATTTTTCATTGAGCCTGAACAAGCCCAGGAAATCCACGAAGTCACTTTTGATGAAGCGCAGGCTGCGCAGCCAATCGAGCTCGACGGGCTGGAACTGCAACTGGCACAGCGAGCGGATCTCCTCCTGGATTTCGGCCACAAAAGGCGCCAGGCGCACGCCAGGGTTGCGGCATTTGAAGCGGTATTCGACTTGCGCGCCCGGAAACTGATGCAGCACCGCCTGCATCATGGTGAATTTGTACAAGTCGGTGTCGAGCAAGCTGGTGATGATCATGGCGGTGGCTCAGTGGCCCTCAGGACATCCAGGTGGTGAATGAGGCCACGGTCTCTCGCGGTGTGACCAGGGTGTTGACGATCTCGGTCTCATCCGCCCAGCCCAGCGCCATGCCACAGACCAGCATTTCCTTTTCGCTGGCTTGCAGGTGGGGCAGGATGAGGGAGGAAAAACCATTCCATGCCGCTTGCGGACAGGTGTGCAGGCCGCGTGCGCGTGCGGCGACCATGATGTTTTGAATGAACATGCCGTAGTCCAGCAAGGAGCCGCGCCCCATGATGCGGTCCAGGGTGAACATCAAGCCCACGGGCGCATCAAAGAAGCGGAAGTTGCGCTGGTGCTGATGGTGCATCTTGTCCTTGTCGGCCTTGCCAATGCCCAGCAAGCCGTACAGGCTCCAGCCGTTTTCGCGCCGACGGTCGATGTAGGGGCTGACCCATTCGGTTGGGTAGTAGTCGTAGGTCTCGCGGTATTGCTTGGCCAGCTCGGGGTTGGCGCGAACGGCATCGTGAGCGGCGCAGACTTTGTCCACCAGCTGATCACGGCTCTGGCCCTGCAACACATAGACCTTCCAAGGCTGCGTGTTGGTCCCCGAAGGCGCGCGTCGGGCAACCTCGAGGATGTCTTGCAGCATCTGTTGATCGACGGGCTTGGGCAAGAAGGCACGGGCAGACATGCGGGTGGTGATGGCGTGATCAACCGCCTGGACTGGATTCATCATTCAAGGGCTTTCAAAACGGTAACAAGAGTGGAGGGCAAGGCAGACACTGGCCGACGGTGGACTCGGTCCACGTACACATGAATGAAGTGGCCACAAGCTGCGGTGAGGGGCTCGCCCTGGGCAAATAGCCCCACTTCGTAGCGCACACTGGACTGCCCCCGGCGGGCGACACGGATGCCCGCTTCAATCGTTTGGGGGAAGGACAAGGGTGCAAAGTAATTGCATTGGGTCTCGACAACAAGGCCAATGGTCTCGCCCGCTTGGGTGTCGAGCGCGCCGTGCTCAATCAGGTGGGCGTTCACAGCGGTGTCGAACCAGCTGTAATACACCACGTTGTTGACATGTCCATAGACATCGTTGTCCATCCAGCGCGTGGTGATGGGTCTGAAGACCCGGTAGTGGTCCCTGGGCAAAGCGTGGGGGCGTTGGTGATCGCTCATGCGGCTTGATTTTGCCAGCGTTGCCATTGGCGTAATCCCTGGGTGAAGGTGTTGACCTGGATCTCCACCGTCTCGGCAATGACATGGCCATAACCGCCCCCCATGACCATGGCCACAGGAATGCGCCGCTGCCATGCCCAGTCCATGACCAGCTGATCCCTGGCTTGCAAGCCCTGCTGCGTGACTTTCAGGCGACCCAGGCGGTCCCCCTCGTAGGGGTCTGCGCCTGCGATGTAAAACACCAGATCGGGCGCGCCCCGGTCGTCCACGGCCTGCAAGGCCACGCTCACCGCCTGCAAATAGCCACCGTCATCGCAACCGTCGGGCAAATCCAAATCCCAGTCGCTGGCTTCCTTGCGGAAGGGAAAGTTTTTCTCACCGTGCACGCTCAGGGTGAACACGCTGGGGTCATCGCGAAAGATGTGCGCCGTGCCATTGCCCTGGTGGACATCGAGGTCCACCACCGCCACGCGCAGGGCTTTTTTGATGCGCGCTTGCTCGGCTTGCATCAAGCGCGCAGCCACCGCCACATCGTTGAAGACACAAAACCCGCCCCCCTTGTCGGCATAGGCATGGTGGGTGCCGCCGGCCAGATTGGCCGCAAAGCCTTCAGCCAAGGCACCCCGGGCGGCGGCAATGGTCGCCCCCACCGAGCGTCGGGCGCGGTCGACCATGCCCGTGGACCAGGAGAAGCCGATCTCGCGTTGCTCGGCGTGGCTCAAGCCCCCTTCGAACACGGCCTGGATGTAGCGAGGGGTGTGAACCAGGGCCAATTCACCTGGACTGGCTGGCTCAGCTAGGCTCAGGCGCAATTCGGGCAAAGCCTCGGCCAGGCGCTGCCGCAGCAAGGCGTATTTCTCCATGGGAAATCGGTGGCCGGGCGGGAGCTGATGGGCGTGGGGGTTGGCGAAATGAACGTTCAAGACAAGGACACAGGGCAAAACGACGTCAGCCGAAATTAGAAAGCAGACTCTAAACGATGCCTTGGCGGGGGCTTTTGCCTTGTATTGATGCGGGATAACCCTATACTTTCTCTCAAGACGACACCCCGGTGGCGTTCAAACCCAGTGTCCCAACCCTTCAAGGAAAACCATCATGATCACCCCCGAACAAGTTCTCGTCGCGAACAAAAACAACCTCAACGCCATGTTTGGCCTGACCGAAGCCGCTTTTGCTGGCATGGAAAAGCTCGTTGAGCTCAACATCGCTGCCGCCAAGGCCGCTTTGAACGACAGCGCCAGCCACACCCACGCCCTGCTCGGCGCCAAAGACATCCAGGAAGTCTTGGCCCTGCAAACCGGCGCCTACCAGCCCACCGCTGAAAAACTGGCTTCCTATGGCCGCCACGTGTACGAAATCGCATCGACCACCAGCGCCCAGTTTGGCCACGCCTTCGAAGGCAAAGCCGCTGAAGCGCAAAAAGCCTTCATGGGTGCCGTCGACAACATGGCCAAAAACGCCCCCGCTGGCTCCGAAACCGCTGTGAACATGTTCAAGAGCGCCCTGGCTGCCAGCAACAGCGCCGTCGAAAGCCTGCAAAAAGCCGCCAAGCAAGTGGCTGATCTGGCCGAAAACAACCTCAATGCCGTGGCTGCAACCGCCACCGCATCTGCCAAGCCTGCTTCACGCAAGCGCTGATCTGTAACGATTGTCTCCTCGGATTCTTGGCATCACGGGATGGAAGAATCCCTTTACGGCCCGCCTTCTGGCGGGCCTTTTTTATGCCGGTTGCGCAGCCGTTGAAGGACCAGGCCGTTCAAGTGCCCGCATCGGGACGAGGCGCGAGGGCCTTGCGCAGCGCGGGCAAGGCTTGACGCATGGCCTGGCGGCCAGCCTCAATGGCACGGCGACGGTTGGCAAAGTCAATGCTGGAGATGCCATCGAGCTTGGGCGTGACCACCACGGTGGCTTGTTTGAGTTCGTATTGGCTGATGCGCTTGCCCATGATGCTGCTGGTCTTGAGCAGGATTTTGAGCACATTGCTGGCCTCGACGTCCTCGGGGCGGCTGGAGATGTCCACCGCCAGGATCACCTCGCCGCCCATGCCGCGCGCGGCATCGACGGGCACCGGGGACAACACGCCGCCGTCCACATGGTCACGTCCATTGATGGTCACCGGCTCGAACACGCCAGGCACCGCTGAGGAGGCACGCACGGCAGTGGCCAGGTCCCCCGTTCTGAACACCACGCCCTGGCCGTCTTCCAGCCGGGTGGCGGTGATGCCCAAGGGAATGCGCGAGGACTCGATGTTGCGCGTGCCCAACTGCTGGTTGAGGTAGCGGGCCAATGCATCGCCCCGGATGAGGCCCCGCCCGGTGAACGGCAAGGTCCAGTCGGTGATGACCGCTTCTTCCAGACCCAGTGCGAGCTGTTCGATTTGATGTCCGTTCTTGCCATTGGCGTAGAGGGCGGCGACAAAGCTGCCCGCCGAGGTGCCGGCCACCAGGTCCGGCTTGATGCCCTCGGCTTCCAGCACCTGAATCACACCGATGTGGGCAAAGCCGCGTGCCGCTCCACCGCCCAAGGCCAGCGCCAAACGCGGGGGGCGCATCACGGGTGCGGGTGCAGGTGTGGGCTCAGGCGCGGGGGTGGCAGAAGGGCCTGGCTCGCTGGCGGGTGCAGTGGCTGTGGACGGCGCATCGAGGAGGCCCTTGATCGGGGTTTGGCAGGCCGAGAGTGCCACGGCCAAAGCGGCCATGAGCCCCAGGCGTGAACACCACTGAAGCAGGAAAGGGACAAAGCGGGGAAGAAGGAGCAGGCGCATGCGACAAATTCTCTCAAATCCCCTGATGCAACTCGTCATAATGGGTATGAACGGGACAGCAGTCCCTCTCTTCGATCTGAAAGGACCCACACATGGAGATTCAAGGCAACACCTTCCTCGTCACCGGAGGTGCCTCTGGCCTGGGCGAAGGAACCGCCCGCATGCTCGCCGAAAAAGGCGCGCGCGTCATCATTGCCGACTTGCAGGAAGAAAAAGGCGATGCCCTGGCCAAGGAAATTGGCGGCGTCTTTGTCCGTTGCGATGTGACCAAGGCCGAGGACGCCGAAGCCGCAGTCAATGCCGCCAAGGGGCAACTGCGCGGTCTCATCAACTGCGCGGGCATTGCCAGCGCAGACCGCACCGTCAACAAAACCGGTCCGCACAACCTGGATGTGTTCACCCGCACCATCATGATCAACCTGGTGGGCAGCTTCAACATGATCCGTGTGGCCGCGCATGCCATGTCCTTGCAAGAGGCCTTGCCGACCTCCGAGCGCGGGGTGATGATCTCCACCGCCTCGGTGGCCGCATACGACGGCCAAATCGGCCAGGCGGCTTATTCGGCCTCCAAGGGCGGCATCGTGGGCATGACCTTGCCCATTGCCCGCGACTTGGCCCGCAACGGCATTCGCAACATGACGATTGCCCCAGGCATCTTTGGCACCCCCATGATGTTTGGCATGCCCCAGGAAGTGCAAAACGCCCTGGCCGCGAGCGTGCCCTTCCCCTCGCGCCTGGGCACCCCGCAGGACTACGCCCGATTGGCCTGCCACATCATTGAAAACGACATGCTCAACGGCGAAGTGATTCGCCTCGACGGTGCCATCCGCCTGCCGCCCAAGTGAGCCCCGGGCTGCGTCGCTGGACCGTGTGCCTGGTCGGGTCGCTCGGGTGGCTCTTGCCGCTCTGGCACCCGGCTGAGGCACAGCCCAGTCCGCCCTCAGCCTCTTTTTCATCCCCCGCCTCCAGCGCACCGGCGACCCAGCCCGAGTCGGCCAGTGGCTGGCGGGTGGTCCAGCCAAGCTCCTTTGCCCGCAGGGCCGTGGTCACGGCGCATCCCCTGGCCAGTCGGGCGGCCTACGACACCTTGCGCCGGGGCGGCAATGCGGTGGATGCGGCCATTGCTGCCCAATGGGTGCTGGGGCTGGTCGAGCCCCAATCCAGCGGTCCTGGGGGTGGTGCATTCGTGGTTTTGATGAATGGCCAAAGCCTGAGCACCCACGATGGACGCGAAACCGCACCCGCCGCAGCTCTGCCCCAGCAGTTCATGGTGAATGGACAGGCCATGAACTTTGACCAGGCCACGCGCAGCGCCGAGTCGGTGGGCGTGCCAGGTCTGGTGGCGCTGCTGTGGCAGTTGCATCAGTCGCATGGCCGCTTGCCCTGGGCTGACTTGGTGCGCCCCGCCATCCGCCTGGCTGAACACGGCTTTGCCATGAGCCCCCGCCTGCATCGCCTGCTGGGTGAATTGCGCGCGGACCTGGACCCCGCTGCCCTGCCTGTTTATTTCAATGCCCATGGCCAAGCCAAGGCCGTGGGGCAACGCATTCGCAACCCAGGCTATGCCCAGCTCCTGCGCGACATCGGTCGCTTGGGGCCACCAGGCTTTTATCAAGGTCGCTGGGGGCAAGCGCTGCTCGCTCGCGTCAACGCTCGGGGTGCTGCCCCCTGGATGACCCCCACCGATTTGCAGGCTTATCGCCCCCAGGTCCGCCCAGCCTTGTGCCATGACCTGGCACCCACAGCAGCGTGGCCCCGGGGCTTGCAGGCCTGCGGCATGCCGCCTCCCAGCTCGGGGCAACTCGCCATTGGTCAGTGGCTGGGGATCTGGGACCAATTGGGGCTGCGCCTGCTCACAGACCAGGGGCAACTCCAGCCCGAGTCCTTGCACGCCTGGGTCGAGGCTGCTCGCCTTGCCTTTGCCGACCGCGCCCAGCATGTGGCAGATCCGGACTTTGTGCCGGGGCCAAGGACCTCGCCCCACCCTTCGCTCACGCCGGAGTACCTGCGCGAACGCGCACAACGCATTGGCCCTGTGCGCATGCCCACCGCGCCCGCAGGGCGCTGGCCACTGAGCGCGCAACACGCGCACATGCCCGATCAACCCGAACGCGGCACCAGCCACCTGAGCATCGTGGACGGCCAAGGCCAGGTGCTGGCCATGACCTCCACCATCGAGCAAGCCTTTGGCAGCCGACGCTTGGTTGGGGTCGCAGGCCATCAGGGCGGCTATTGGCTCAACAACCAGCTCACCGATTTCAGCTTCCTGCCAACAGGTGCCAGCGATGAGCCCATTGCCAACCGGGTGCAGGCGGGCAAGCGGCCGCGCTCGTCCATGAGCCCCATGGTGGTGTTGCAAAGCACAACGGCAGGTCAAGCCGAGCCCGTCATGGTCCTGGGCAGCCCCGGCGGTGCGGCCATCATTGGCTTTGCCGCCCTGAGCCTGCAAGCCCTGCGCGAAGGCCTGCCTGCCCAAGCCAGCACCGAGCTGCCCCATCTCGCGGTGCTGGCGCCTCAAGCCCCCGTGGTGGTCGAGGCCCAGCGCTTTCAAGAAAGCCTGGTGCAGCAGTTGCAATCGCGCGGCCATGCGGTGGTGCGGCGCGACCTCACCAGCGGCCTGGGGATCTTGCTCAAGTCGCCCGGCGGCTGGCAAACCGGCGTTGACCCGCGCCGAGAAGGTCTGGCGCTGGGCGACTGAGCCACTTTGGGGCGTCTGCCTACAATGGTTCAACATGGCCATCCCGCAGTCCTTCATCCAAGAATTGCTCGCTCGCACCGATGTGGTCGAGGTGGTGGGTCAACACGTGCAACTCAAGCGCGGCGGCGCCAATTTCATGGGGCTTTGCCCCTTTCACGACGAAAAGTCGCCCTCCTTCACCGTCAGCCCCAGCAAACAGTTTTTCCATTGCTTTGGTTGCGGCAAACATGGCAATGCCGTTGGCTTTCTCATGGAACTGGGGGGCATGGGCTTTGTGGATGCCGTCAAGGAGCTGGCACAGCGCTCGGGCATGGAAGTCCCCGAGGACCGCAGCACCCCAGAACAACGCGCCCAGCAAGCCCAGACCAAGGCCTTGAACGAGCAACTCGTGGACTTGCTCAGCCAGGCCTCTGCGGCCTACCGCAAGCACCTCAAGGAGTCACCCCGCGCCATCGATTACCTCAAGGGGCGAGGCCTGAGCGGCGAAGTGGCCAAACGCTTTGGCCTGGGCTATGCCCCCCCCGGCTGGCGCAGCTTGGCCAGCGTCTTTCCAGATTACGCCGATGAGCGCTTGGTCCAAGCAGGCCTGGTCATCCACCAAACCGAAGAAGAAGACAAACGCTACGACCGCTTTCGCGATCGCATCATGTTCCCCATCCGCAATGTCAAAGGCGAATTGATTGGCTTTGGCGGGCGTGTCATGGGCAATGACACCCCCAAATACCTCAACTCGCCCGAAACCCCGGTGTTCAGCAAAGGCCGCGAGCTTTACGGCCTGTATGAAGCGCGGGAGGCCATTCGCGATGCCGGCCTGGTGCTGGTGACCGAGGGCTACATGGATGTGGTGGCCTTGGCCCAATGGGGCTTTGCCCATGCGGTGGCCACCCTGGGCACGGCCTGTACGGGCGACCACGTGCAAAAACTGTTTCGCCACACCGATGCGGTGGTGTTCTCCTTTGATGGCGATGCCGCCGGGCGGCGTGCGGCGCGCCGGGCTTTGCAGGCCGCACTGCCTCATCTGAGTGACACCCGGCAGGTGAAATTCCTCTTCCTGCCCCCCGAACACGACCCCGACAGCTTCATCCGCGAGCATGGCCCCGAGGCCTTCACCCGTGCGCTCAATGCAGCCACCCCTCTGAGCCGCTGGGTGATGGAGATCAGCCGAGAAGGCTGCGACCTCGACACCGCGGAAGGCCGCTCGCTCATGGCACGGCAAGCCCAGGAGCTGTGGATGCCCATGCCGCACAGCGTACTCAAAACCCAGTTGCTGCACGAGTGGGCGCAAGCCGTTGGCCTGGGCACACACGAGTTGCTCGAACTCTGGGGCGTTGCTTCGCCTGGCGCGGCGCGCTCCGGCTCTGCCAACCGCGCGGTTGCCCAGGCGTCTCGCCGCAATGACCCCAACAACGCCAGCTGGCAACCCTCACGCCCCACCCGCGCTGCCCGCGCCGGTGCGCCCCAAGGCCGCTCCAACCTGCGCGAAGACCGGGCAGTCGTTTTGCTCTTTCATGCTTCCTCCCACTGGGACACCTTGTCTGAATCCCAAAGGAGCCTGCTGTGCGAATTGCCCAGCCCCCATGGCGAGGTGTTTCGTTGGCTGGACACCCAAATCAACGACCATGGCCCCCAGCCCCTGGCCGCCTTGCTGGCAGGTGCGGCCGATCACCCCCAAGGCCAATGGGTCTCTCAGCTGGTGCTCAAAAGCCCCGACGTGCTGGACCACGAAGCCAAAGAGCTGGAACACATCCTGATTGAAATCGAAAAACGCGACCTCGATGCGGTGCTGGCCGATCTGGCCACCCGCGCGGGCTCAGACCCCGAGGCCTACGCCCGCTTCAAAGCCTTGAGCGAGCGAAGAAAAGCCCTGAAATCAATGCCTTATTCGGTCGATTCGGTATAATCCACACACCAGCAAGCGCGACAGCAGCACCTCCGCAATGGCCCCAGCATGACCCCGTCGGGTTCTGGCCTAGTTCGCAAGGACTGCACACCAAATGTTCGCCCCGCCCTCTTGCTGCATTCTGGTTCCCCCACACTGATCTGCCTCCATTGAGGCTTCATTTTTTGTTGCCGAGGAAAACCCATGGCCGCCGCGAAACCCAAAAAACCCGCCCCTGCTCCCACCAAAGGCAAGACCAGCGCCAAACCTGCCGCAAAGCCCGCAGCCAAAGCCGCCGCCAAGCCGGCCACCAAAGCATCGGCCAAGCCCGCAGCCAAATCTGCTGCCAAACCCGTGGCCAAGCCCAGCGCCAAAGCCACCGTTGCCGCCAAACCAGCAGCCAAGCCCGCGGCCAAGGCAGCCCCCGCCAAAGACAGCAAAGCCGCCAAGTCCACCAAGCCCGAAGCGAAAAAGACCACTGCGCCCAAAACAGTGGGTGCTGAAAAAGCCAAGCCTGCCAAGGGCAAGGGTGGCCGCAAACCCAAGGCCGCTGGCAAGGCGGGCGGTGAAGACATGGAAGACATGGACTTTGCCGATCTGGTGGAAGAAGAAGCCGAGGTGGAGGCCGCGCCTGCTGAAGGCGGTGAAAAGGTCAAACCCCTTCGCATGAAGCTCAGCAAGGCCAAAGAACGCGCCTTGATGAAAGAGTTTGGTCTGGATGAGGCCATCCTCTCCGAAGAAGACATGGCCAAGCGTCGTATGCGCCTCAAGACGCTGATCAAGCTGGGCAAGACGCGCGGCTACCTGACCCACGGTGAAATTTCCGACCACTTGCCCGACAAACTGGTCGATGCCGAGACCCTGGAGGTCGTGATCACCATGCTCAACGACATGGGCGTGGCTGTTTACGAACAAACCCCCGATGCCGAAACCCTGCTGATCACCAACACCGGCCCCACCGTCGCCACCGAAGAAGAAGCCGAAGAGGAAGCCGAAGCCGCCTTGTCCACCGTGGACAGCGAATTTGGCCGCACCACCGACCCCGTTCGCATGTACATGCGCGAGATGGGCACGGTGGAATTGCTCACGCGCGAAGGCGAAATTGAAATCGCCAAGCGCATCGAAGGCGGCCTCATGGACATGATGGCGGCCATCAGCACCTCGCCCTCCACCATCGCCGAAATCCTGGAATTGGCCAAAGACATCCGCGAGGACAAGGTGGTCATCTCCACCATCGTTGACGGCTTTGCCGATGTTGACGAAGCCGACGACTACGTGGCCGAAGAAGACTTTGACGAATTCGACGATGACGACGACGACGGCGAAGGCGGCTCACGCGCACTCACCAAAAAACTCGAAGAACTCAAGACCGAAGCCCTCTCCCGCTTTGACAAGGTGAGCGCCCTCTTCGACAAACTGCGCCGCCACTACGAAAAAGAAGGCTATGGCTCACCCAGTTATGCCAAGGCTCAAATTGCACTGAGCGCCGAGCTCACCACCATCCGCTTCACTGCCCGCACCATTGAGCGCCTGTGCGAGAGCGTGCGCTCCCAAGTGGACGAGGTTCGCAAAAGCGAGCGCGAACTGCGTCGCATCATCGTCGACCGTTGCGGCATGCCCCAGGACATCTTCATCAAGGACATGCCCAGCAACCTGCTCAACCTCAAATGGGTGGAAAAGCAAGCTGCCGCTGGCAAGCCCTGGTCCAACGTGCTCTCACGCAACATCCCCGCGATTCAGGAACTGCAGCAAAAGCTCATCAACCTGCAACAGCGCGTGGTGGTGCCCCTCGAAGAGCTCAAGCTCATCAACAAGCGCATGAACGAAGGCGAAGCCGCCGCCCGCCATGCCAAGAAGGAAATGATCGAGGCCAACTTGCGTCTGGTGATCTCGATTGCGAAGAAGTACACCAACCGTGGCTTGCAGTTCCTGGACCTGATCCAGGAAGGCAACATTGGCCTGATGAAGGCGGTGGACAAATTCGAATATCGCCGGGGCTACAAGTTCTCCACCTACGCCACCTGGTGGATCCGTCAGGCCATCACCCGCTCGATTGCCGATCAGGCGCGCACCATCCGCATCCCTGTGCACATGATCGAAACCATCAACAAGATGAACCGCATCAGTCGCCAGCACTTGCAGGAATTTGGCTATGAGCCTGATGCCTCCATCCTGGCCGAGAAGATGGAAATGCCCGAGGACAAGATCCGCAAGATCATGAAGATCGCCAAGGAGCCCATCTCCATGGAAACGCCCATTGGCGACGACGAGGATTCGCACCTGGGCGACTTCATCGAAGACACCGCCAACACCGCACCGGTGGAAGCGGCCCTGCAAGCGGGCCTGCGCGATGTGGTCAAGGAAATCCTCGACGGCCTCACGCCCCGCGAAGCCAAGGTCTTGCGCATGCGTTTTGGCATCGAAATGACCAGCGACCACACCCTCGAAGAGGTGGGCAAGCAGTTCGACGTCACCCGCGAGCGCATCCGTCAGATCGAAGCCAAGGCTTTGCGCAAACTCAAGCACCCCAGCCGCTCTGACAAATTGCGCAGCTTCATGGACTCGCTCTGATGCGCGTAGAGCGCCTCCTGGGACGCACCCCGTGTGCGTCCCATTTTTTTGCCTGATCGCAACGCATGCGCCGCTGGTTCCAACACCTCAAGCAAAGCCCCAACGAATACGGCATCGTGATGATGAGCCTGTCCATGGCCGTGTTCATCGTCAACGACACCCTCATGAAGTGGGTCTGCCAGGACCTGCCCGCTTTCCAGGGGCTGTTCATCCGGGGTGTGGCCTCCACCGGCATGATCCTGAGCCTGGCCTGGCACCTGGGCGTGCTCAAACCCCTGGACCAGGCCTGGGCAGCCTACCGCGAGCCCACGGTGCAAAAGCGTGCCCTCTTTGACGCATTGGCCACATCGCTCTACATGAGCGCCCTCTTTCACCTGCCCATTGCCAACGCCACGGCCATCAACATGTTCACCCCCCTGTTCATGGTCCTGATTGCCTCAAGCGTGCTGGGCGAAAAAGTCTCCACCCTGCGCTGGGTACTGATTGGCCTGGGCTTTGTGGGCGTGCTGCTGATTGTTCAGCCCGATCACCAGGGCTTCAATGCCTGGGCTTGGGTGTGCGTTGCGGGCACGCTGTTTCAAGCCATCCGCGATTTGACGACGCGCTACATCCCGCGCACCACCCCGCCGCTCATCATCTCCATCAGCAATGCGGTGAGCGTCACCGTCCTCACCGGGGTGTTCAGCGTGTTTCAGGGTTGGCAAGGCTTTAGCGGCTTGCAACTGCTGGGCATGGTCGGTGCGGCGGCCTGCCTGAGCCTGGCGCATTACCTGCTCATCCTTGCCACCCGCTCGGGCGACATCAGTCTCATTGCCCCGTTTCGCTATTCGGGTTTGCTCTTTGCGCTGATTTCAGGTTTTCTGATCTGGGGCGATTGGCCCAACCTGCTGGCCTGGCTGGGCATTGGCCTTTTGGTGTTTGCCGGTCTGGCCATGCTCAGATCCCGCCGCTGAGCCCTTCTGCCACCCGCCCTCAGGTGGCCATGGCCAGCACACCCGTGGCCGTGTTGGAAATCGGGATGTGATAGTTGCGGTGCACCGTGGTGGCCGATGGACCCAAAGCGCCGCGCATGGCCAGCCAGTTGAGCAACTCCACCCCTTGCGTGCCCGTCTTCTCCACCAGCTCATGGATGCTGTATTGCGTCGCCCAATCCGGATGGGTCTGCATGCTGTTGAGGAAGGCCAGATCAAAGTGCTTGTTGATGAAGCCCGCGCGCTCACCATCGAGTTGATGGCTCAAGCCCCCAGTGCCCACCACCACCACCTTCAAATCCGAATCCCATTGGCGGATGGCGTCACCCACCGCCTGCCCCAGGGCGTAGCACCGCTTGGCACTGGGCAAGGGAAACTGAACCGTGTTGATGCAAATGGGCACGGTTTGGATCTGGGTGAATTGCTCTGGCCAGAACAGCTTCAAGGGCAAGGTGAAGGCGTGATCCACCAGCATTTCCTGGCAAGTCACCACATCGAAATCATGATCGATCAAGTGGTTAATGATTTGCCATGACAAGGCCACATTGCCTTTGAACGGTGGCAGGGTCGGAATGCCCCAGCCCTCATCGGCGTTGTTGTAGTGCGCCGCCGCGCCCACGGCAAAGGTGGGCATCTTGTCGAGGAAAAAATTCAAGCCATGGTCGTTGTAGAAGACCACGGCCACATCGGGCTTGACATGCCCCAGCCAATCCCGGATCGGCGGGAAGCCATCGAAAAAAGGCTTCCAGTAAGGCTCGTTCTCAACCCCGCGCGCCATCGCACCGCCAATGGCCGGAATGTGGGAAGCGGCCAAACCGCCAACGATGTGTGCCATGTCGTACTCCTCAGTGGGGTTCGGGGGCGTGGGCTGCAGCACACAGCTTGGCCTTGAATTCGTCTTTGGTCATGCCGGTTTGCGCCGCGCCCAGATCCTGGACATCCAGCCCCAGGATGCCAGCGAACTTGGCCAGGTAGTAGATGTTGCCGCCCGCTGCCAGCAAGCCCAGCACGTCGCGGGTGCGAATGGCTTGCGCCTGGGTGTCGTTCAAGCCAAAGTCCTTCATGTAGGCCTCCTCATCGGCCTTGAACCGCTGGCGGTTGTCGGCGTGGTTAAAGGAAAAGCACATTTTGTTGAGCGCATACCCCTTGATGGCCTGTTCGCCATCGAACAAAGTGGTGCCTTCAATCTTGGGTTGTCTTGTGCTCATGGCCTGCTCCAGTTGGTCACTGCATGCAGTTTGCAGGCTTGAACAAATAAAATAAATCAATCATTGCTCATGTATTCCATGAAAAATTTCGATCATTTGGATCTGGACGGCCATTTACTCAAACTGCTGGTCACTGTGGTGCGCACCGGCTCCATCACCCGCGCCGCGGCCAGCCTGGGCATCACCCAATCGGCGGTGAGCCATCAGGTCGATCGCCTGCGCGCCATTGCGGGCGACGCGCTGTTTGTGAAGTCAGGTCGTGGCATCGTGCCCACCTCGCGAGCGCTGGCTCTGGCCGCCGAGGCCGAATCGCTGCTCAGTCACATGCAGACCTTTGTGCATCTGGGCGCCTTTGACCCCAAGCGGCTCACCGACTGCTTCACCGTGGCCGCCAACGACTTTCAGCGGGACCTGTTTTTGCCAGCGTGGCTCACCCGGCTCCAAGCCCAGGCACCGGGGGTGAGCCTGCGGGTGATCCCCTCCGACATCCCCAGTGCCGACTTGCTGCGCGCCCAGGACTGCACCCTGGCCATCAGCCCCCGCCCGCCCGACGCCACCGACATCGTGCACCGGCGACTGCTCACCGACACCTATCGCGTCTTTCATGACCCCCAAACAGGCCAAGCGCCCTCAAGCCGCAAGGCCTACGAGGCAGCCCGCCATGTGACCATCACCTACTCCAATGGGCGGCACATGGACATCGATGACCAACTCCTCAAAGAAGGCGTCACCCGCAAGGTGGATGTGAATGTGTCGAACTTTGCCGGGGTCGCCGCCTTCATCCGGGGCACAGACCGCATCGCCACCTTGCCGGGTTTGTTGCGGCAAGGCTTGCTGGCAGGTCTTGCCGATGCGCCTGTTCCCCTGCCCACACCCAAGCTGCCCATGTACGTCATCTGGCACATTCGCCATCAGGACGACCCAGTGCACCAATGGCTGCGCCAAAGCCTGTTTGCGCTCAAACCCTGAACCGGTTGACAGGGTAGACAGGGTAGAAAACGAATCCCAATTCATGTAATCTCGCTCCATGCATGAATACGGAGGGAAGCCACATGGTTTTGGTTGAACAACTGATCAGCTACGCGCACTATCACCGCGACCCCAGAAACATTGCCACCCATTTGCTGGGCATCCCCATGATCGTGCTGGCGGTCTCGGTCTTGCTGGCTCAGCCCGTGAGGCATCTTGGCGATCTGTACTTGACCCCCGCCTGGGTGCTCATCACCGTGGTGTGCGCCGCGTATTACTTCCCCCTGGGCTGGCGCGTGGGCTTGACCATGGCCACGCTGCTGTCCCTCTCCAACCTGCTGGGGCATGAGCTGGCTCAGCGTGAGGGCGGCGTGTGGATCTGGGGCGTGGGCTTGTTTGTGCTGGGCTGGACGCTTCAGTTCCTCGGCCACAAATGGGAAGGCCGCAAGCCCGCCTTTGTAGACGACCTGCGCGGTCTGCTGCAAGGTCCCCTGTTTGTGGTGTGCGAACTGGCGTTCAAGCTGGGTCTGCTCAAAGACCTCCAAAGTGAAATCGAACTGGCATGCGGCCCGGTGCGCCGGGACCCCCATGCCTCACCCGCCACACCCGCTCACTGAAGCTGCTGCTCGAGCTGGTGCAAGACCTCGTAGCAGGGCAAGACCTGCGCCACACTGCCATTGGGCTCGCGGCCTTCGCGGATGGCTGCAAAAAATTCACGGTCCTGCAATTCGATGCCGTTCATGGACACCGCCACCTGACTCACATCGATCTTCTCTTCCTTGCCGTTGAACAAGTCGTCGTAGCGGGCAATGTAGGTGCCCGTGTCGCCGATGTAGCGAAAGAAAGTGCCCAGCGGACCATCGTTGTTGAAACTCAGTGACAGAGTGCAAATCGCCCCGTTGGCGGCCTTGAGCTGGATGCTCATGTCCATGGCAATGCCCAGGTTGGGATGGATGGGGCCTTGCACCGCATTGGCTTTGACGATGGGGCTGCCGCACTGGTAGGCGAACAAATCCACCGTGTGGGCAGCGTGGTGCCACAGCAGGTGATCCGTCCAGCTGCGCGGCTGACCCAGGGCATTCATGTTGGTGCGGCGAAAGAAATAGGTCTGCACGTCCATTTGCTGGATGTTGAATTGACCCGCCTTGATTTTCTGGTTGACCCACTGGTGGCTGGGGTTGAAGCGGCGCGTGTGACCGCACATGGCCACCTTGCCGGTTTGCTTTTGCACCGCCAGCACCTCTTGCCCCTCTTTGAGGATGTCGCACAAGGGGATCTCGACCTGCACATGCTTGCCCGCCTTCATGCAGGCGATGGACTGCTGGGCGTGCATCTGCGTGGGCGTGCACAAGATCACCGCATCGACTTCCTTGATGGCCAGGCTGTCGGCCAGGTTGGTGGTCACATGGGGGATGCCGTACTTGGCCGCCACCTCTTTGGTTTTGTCGAGGTCACGGCTGATGAGGCTCACCACCTCCACATCGGCGATGTTTTTGATCCCATCCAGGTGTTTGATGCCGAATGCACCGGCACCAGCGAGGGCGACTTTGATGGTCATGATGTTTCCTTTGATGAATTCCGTAAAAGGCCATGCTCCACAGAGGCAGGCAGCGAGGGATGGCAATCCGACTCAGGCACACTCCAAAATCGCATGCCCCACCGCCGTGTTGCTGGCGGGCACGTGATAGAAGCGATGTGCCACCTTGGGCAAGCGGCCAGTGACTTTGCCCTGGCTCACGTCAGCCATGGCACCACGGGCAATCAGCCACATCACCAGTTCGATGCCCTCACTGCCCGCCTCGCGCACGTAGTCGATGTGCGGGGTGTTGGCGCAGGCCACGGGGTCGTTGATCATGAGGTCCAGCCAGTGGTTGTCCCATTCACGGTTGATGAGGCCAGCGCGTGCACCTTGCAACTGATGGCTCATGCCGCCCGTGCCCCAGATGTGCACGTTCAGATCCTGGTCAAAACTCTCCACTGCTTTGCGGATGGCTTGCCCCAGCGCAAAGCAGCGCTGGCCGCTGGGCACGGGGTACTGCACCACGTTGACAGCAAACGGGATCACCGGGCAAGGCCAGCTGCCCGTCTTGGGGTCGAGCTCGCCGCACATGAGCGACAAGGGCACGGTCAAGCCGTGGTCCACGTCCATCTTGTTGACGATGGTGAGGTCAAAGTCCTGCTGGATCACGCTTTGTGCAATGTGGCTGGCCAGCTCCGGGTGGCCTTGCACCAGGGGCACCGGCCTGGGTCCCCAGCCCTCATCGGCGGGCTGGTATTGGGCGGCTGTGCCAATGGCAAAGGTGGGGATCATGTCCAGGCTGAAGGCCGTGGCGTGGTCCTTGAAGACCAGGAAGATCACATCTGGCTTGTTGTCCTTCATCCATTGGCGGGAGTATTCGTAGCCCTTGAACACAGGCTTCCAATAGTCTTCATGGGTCTTGCCCAAGTCCATGGCGGCGCCAATGGCGGGTACGTGGCTGGTGTAAACCGAGGCGGTGATGCGGGCCATTTTCAAACTCTCTTTCCTGCTGAACCTTGGGGCTGACGGTGCGCCTGTGCATCGCCGTCCTCGCCCACGAATCGATTGCCTTGGACGGAGCGGCCGCCCGAAATCATCATGTCGCGATATTCCTGCTCGGTCATGCCAGTCATGGAGCCCGCCATCTGTTGAAAGCTCTTGCCATCGGTGGCACCGATCTTGGCCAGGAAATAAATGTTGCCGCCCGTGCGCATGCACCAGTTGAGGTCGCGCGCGAGCACGGCTTGCTTTTGCTCTTCGCTCATGGGCCATTCGTCCAGGTAGGCGCGCTCATTGGCTTTGAAGCGCTCGCGGTTGGCCGCCTTCATGAGGCTCATGCAAAACTGGTTGAGCCAATAGCCTTTGCGGCTTTGCTCAGCATCAAAAATGATGGTGCCTGGGACGTCCAGGTAAGGTTTATCGAGTGCCATGTGCAATCTCCTCTGGCCAATATAAATGCATGGGGTTATCCACCAGCAGCTTGCGCTGCAACTCGGCGGTGGTGGCAATGTGGGGAATGAAGTCCACCAGCAGGCCGTCATCGGGCATGTGGTTCTTGAGGTTGGGGTGCGGCCAGTCGGTGCCCCAGAGCACGCGGTCGGGGAAGGTCTCCACCACCCGCTTGGCAAAGGGGATGACATCGCGATAGGCATGGCGCTCGCCCGCCAGCGCAGGCGGGCCTGAGACGCTCAGGCGCTCGGGACACGAGACTTTGCTCCACACATTGGGGTGCTCGCGCATGAAGCGCAGGAACAGCTCGAACTCCGGTCCGTCCAGGGGCTTGTCCACGCTGGGTCGCCCCATGTGGTCCACCACCACGGTGGTGGGCAAGGCGGTGAAAAAGTCCCACAGCTCGGGCAGATCTACGGCTTCAAAGTAAATCACCACATGCCAGCCCCAGGCTTTGATGCGCGAAGCGATCTCCATCAACTCGTCTTTGGGGGTGAAGTCCACCAGGCGTTTGACGAAGTTAAAGCGCACACCGCGCACACCCGCATCGTGCATGGCCTGGATCTCTGCATCGCTCACGCTGCGCCTGACGGTGGCCACGCCACGCGCCTTGCCACCGGAATGAATCAGCGCATCGACCAGGGCGCGGTTGTCAGCGCCGTGGCAGGTGGCCTGAACGATCACATTGCGCGCAAAGCCCAGGTGGTCGCGCAGCGCAAAGAGCTGCGCCTTGCTCGCGTCGCAAGGCGTGTACTTGCGCTCGGGCGCGTAGGGGAATTGCGCGCCCGGGCCAAACACGTGGCAATGGGCGTCCACAGCGCCTTGGGGCAGCACGAAGGCGGGCTTGCTCGGACCGTCGAACCAGTCCAGCCAGCCTGCGGTTTTGGTGAAGTCGCCAGTAGTGGGTTTACTCATGCCGCTTGCCTCAATCGATGTAGCGCAAACCGGCCTTGGCCAGGGGCTCGCGCATGTTGTACATGTCCAGGCCGAGCACGCCGCTGGCGAGCTTGTTGCGCTTGTCGCCCTCGTTGGCCTCGCGCGCCTGCGCTGCCTTGAGGGTTTGGGCCACCAAGGCCTTGGGCACGACCACCACGCCGTCGTCATCGGCCACGATGGCGTCACCCGGCTGCACCGACATGCCGGCACACACCACGGGGATGTTCACCGAGCCCAGCGTGGCCTTGATGGTGCCTTTGCTGGAAATGGCGCGGCTCCACACGGGAAAGCCCATCTCGGTGAGGGTTTTGACATCGCGCACACCCGCATCGATGACCAGTGCGCGCGCACCGCGTGCCATGAAGGAGGTGGCCAGCAAGTCGCCAAAGTAGCCATCGGTGCACTCGGCGGTGATGGCAGCGATCACCACATCGCCGGGCTGAATCTGCTCGGCAACGACGTGCATCATCCAGTTGTCACCGGGGTGGAGCAGCACCGTCACGGCAGTGCCAGAAATTTGCGCGCCGGCATAGATGGGGCGCATATAGGGTTTCATCAAACCCACACGACCCATGGCTTCGTGCACGGTGGCACTGCCCAGGGCGGCGAGTTGATCGGTGGCTGCGCGGTCTGCGCGGGTGATGTTGCGGTACACAACGCCGAGTTCAAACATGGAGGTCTCCTGAGGCTGTGGGGTGCGATTCAATGCTTGAGGCGTGCATCCAGGCGGGAGAACACGCGGCGGGCATTGGCTTCGTAAATCTGGTGACGGTCCTGCGCCGACAGCAAGGGGCAAGCCTCGATGTAGCGCTTGGTGTCGTCGTAGTAGTGGCCGGTGGTGGGGTCAATGCCCCGCACTGCGCCAATCATCTCGGAGGCGAACAAAACGTTCTTCACCGGGATGACGGTGTTGAGCAAATCAATGCCGGGCTGGTGATAGACGCAGGTGTCAAAGTAGACGTTGTTGAGCAAATGTTCGCTCAGCAGCGGCTTTTTGAGCTCTTGCGCGAGGCCCCGGTAGCGACCCCAGTGATAAGGCGCGGCGCCCCCGCCGTGGGGCACGAGGAACTTGAGCGTGGGGAAGTCCTTGAACAAATCGCCCTGGATGAGCTGCATCACCGCCGTGGTATCGGCATTGATGTAGTGCGCCCCCGTGGTGTGAAAGCAGGCATTGCAGCTGGTGCTCACGTGGATCATGGCGGGCAAGTCGTACTCGACCATTTTTTCGTAGATGGGGTACCACCACTTGTCGGTGAGCGGCGGCTCTTTCCAGTGACCGCCCGAGGGGTCGGGGTTGAGGTTGATGCCCACCGCGCCGTATTCCTTGACGCACTTCTCCAGCTCGGGGATGCACGTGCGCGGGTCAACGCCGGGTGACTGCGGCAGCATGGCCACGGGCACGAAATGCTCGGGAAAGAGTTGGGACACACGAAAGCACAGCTCGTTGCAAATGGCTGCCCAGGTGCTGGAGACTTCAAAGTCGCCAATGTGGTGCGCCATGAAGCTGGCACGGGGTGAAAACAGCGTGATGTCGCTGCCCCGCTCTTTCATCTTGGCCAACTGGTTGTTGAGGATGGATTCGCGAATGTCGTCATCGCTGATGCGCAAGTCAGCCACCTTGGGCTTTTTGCTGGGGTCTGCAATGCCGGCGATCTGCGCGTTGCGCCAATCTTCAAGCGCCTTGGGGGCCGTGGTGTAGTGGCCGTGAACATCGATGATGAGGGACATGGTTTTCCTTGTAACGATGACGAAAAGGGTTAAGGGGTGACGGGCTGCATGCCATGGCGGCGCTTGGCCTCAGCCGTGGCGGACGACATCAAATGCTGTTGCCAGGCCTGCGCCGCAGCCAGGCGTTGCGGGTCCTGCGCGAGCGACAGCCCCAGGGCGGAAGAAAAAATCGTGGTGTAGGCCACATCACTGGGCAAGTCGCCCAACACCGTGATGCCTTGGAGGTGGATCAATTCGCTTCTTTGCTGAAAGCCCAAGGCCACCTGGCCGCTGGCAATGAGTGCGCCCACCGGCGTGCCCGGTGGCGGCACCACCAGCTTGGCCTTGACGGCCTCGCTCATGCCCCAGCGCGCAAAAAGTTGCTCTAGATAAACACCGCTGGGGCCTGTGGAATACCCAATGCTGGGCGCGGCAGCAACGGCCGCCTTGAGTGAGGCCTCGTCATGAATGTCTGGGCGCGGTGCCGATGCGGGGGTCGCCATCGCCACCGAAGACAACACCCAGTCGCCTCGGCTGTGGGGCATCACCTGCTGGGCAGACATCAGGCGGTCGATGGCATCGCTGGCCAACAACACCAGGTCCACGGCTTCACCTGCGGCCACGCGCTTGGCGGCATCCACGCCGCCCGTGGATTCGACTTCCAACGGCCAGGCCTGGCTGGGCGCGAACTCGCCGCAGAGGTCTTTGAGCAAAGCCTTGGTGGCCATGGACGACAAGGCCTTGAGGGGACGCTGGGGAGGGTGGGCAGGGTTCATGGGCGGATTTTCACCAGCCTGCAAACAAGAATAAACTCACATATCAGACTACCAGCTATACAAAATTCACATATCTCTATGGACATCCGGCAACTCAAGGCCTTTGTGAGCGTGGCCGAGCTGGGCAGCTTCACCCGAGCAGCCCAGCAACTCCAATGCGCCCAGCCCGCACTGAGCCGGCTGGTGCGCGCGCTGGAGCTGGAGCTGCGCCAGACCCTGCTCGAGCGCAACGGGCGCGGCGCACAGCCCACGCTGGCGGGCAAACGCCTGCTGGACCACGCGCGCGGCATCCTGCACCAGATGGACCGCGCGCTCGAAGACATGGCGCAGTTGCGCGGCGGTCAATCCGGGTCTGTGGCCTTGGGCATGCCGCCCAGTGTGGCGCGGGTGTTGACGGTGCCGCTGACCCGCGCCTTCAGGGCAGAGCTGCCCTCGGTGCACCTCACCATCCGCGAGGACTTGAGCATGGCCTTGCAAGACGGGCTGGAGCAAGGGCGGCTGGACCTGGCCCTGCTCTATCACCCGCCGCAATCCGAAGGGATCGTGGCCTCGGCCTTGCTCGCCGAGCCCCTGGTTCAGGTGCAGGCGCGCCCGGCTGGCTTGATCGAAGACCCGCCCCCCGCGCCCATCACCATCCGGGAGCTCGCTGGGTTGCCCCTGATCATCCCCAGCCGCCCGAATGCCATCCGCATGAAGGTGGAGTCCGAGCTCATGGCCATGGCCTTGCAAGCTCACATCGCCATGGAAATCGATGGGGTGGCGGCCATCCTCGATCTGGTGGCCGATGGCAGCGGCCATGCGGTGCTCACGCACAACGCGGTGACCCGCTCCATTCGCCCATCGGCCTATCAGGTGCGCCAGCTGGTGGGGGAGCAGGCGCAGGCCATCACCATCACCTTGTGGATGGCGGTGAGCCAAAACCGCATCAGCACGCATGCCCAACAAGTGAGCATGAACCTGATCCGCGACCAGGTGCAAAAGCATTTGGCGCCCCAGCCCTGATCCGGCTCAGGGCTGCGCACGAGGCTAGAGCCGGCCAAGCCAAGCCCACACCCATGCGGGTGTGAGCGCCACGCCCATGGCAGCCATGGCCAGTGAAGGACCAAAGGGGAATGCCCCCTCTGGCGGTTGATCGGGCTCAGGGGGTTGATGGAGGGGATCAGCCGGTCCAGGCTGACCACGCCGCGCTGACACCCGCCACGCCAGGCCCCACACCAGGCCAAGCAGCGCCGAGAGCCACAGCACAGCGGGCAAGCTCCAGGGGCCAAGCCATGCCCCCACGGCGGCGAGCAGCTTGGCGTCGCCCATGCCCATGCCTTCTTTGCCGCGCCAGCGCCGATAAGCCCAGGCCACCAGCGCGAGCAAGCCATAGCCACACAGCGCACCCACCGCCGAGAGCGACAAGGCAATCCCAGTCCAGCCGCAGGCCGAGGCCAACAGACCGAGGACCACCAGCCCCAGGGTCAGCACATCGGGCAACAAATAGGTGTCGATGTCGATGAGTGACATCAGCAACAACACCGCCGCACACAGCATCCAGGCGGCAGCCTCGGGGCCAGGGCCAAAACGCCACAGCACAGCCACCCACACCCCAGCCAGCACGCATTCGGTGAGGGTGTCGCGCCATGCAATCGGGGCTTTGCAATGCGCGCAGCGCCCGCGCAGCAGGGCAAAGCTCACCACCGGCACCATGTGCCAGGCTTTGAGGGTGTGGTGGCAACTCGGGCAAGCCGAGCGCCCGCTCAGGGCTTGAATGAGGCCAGCCTGAGGGACTTGGTTGAGCACCTCGGACCAACGCAGGGCCAGCACGTGGAGGAAACTTCCCACGCAGGCGCCCAGCAAGGCCACCAGCACAAACAACCAGGATGAGGGATCAAGGAACATGGCAGAGATCGGCTTGGGAAGCAGGGTGACAAAGCGCCTGAAGTGGGCTGGCGGGCAGGGGTGGCGCCGATCTTAAGGGGCAATCGGGTGAATGAAATAATTCTGGCTACACCTTGCACAGCGTTTGGCTCACGTCCTCATGAATATCTTGTTCGTCCACCAAAACTTTCCCGGGCAATTCAAGCACCTCGCACCCGCCTTGGCCAGCCAGGGTCATCGCGTGGTGGCCTTGCACCTCAACCCCTGCCCACCCATCCCCGGTGTCGAGTTGGTGCGCTACCCGCTGGTGGGCAGGCCTTCTGATCAAACCCACCGTTGGGTCAAGGACTTCGAGGTCAAGACGGTGCGCGCCGAATCGACCTGGCGCGCCGCGCTGCAACTCAAGGCACAGGGCTTTGAGCCCGATGCCATCGTGGCGCATCCCGGCTGGGGCGAGAGCCTGTTTCTGCATCAGGTGTGGCCCCAGGCCGCGCTGGGCCTCTATTGCGAGTTCTATTACAAGAGCAACGATGCCGACGTGGGCTTTGACCCCGAATTCAAGGACGTGGACGAAGGCACGGCCTGCCGCCTGCAACTCAAAAACACCGTGTTCGATTTGCAGTTCCCGCATGCCAAGGCGGGGCTGTCGCCCACCCACTTTCAGGCCTCGCTCATGCCGCCCAGCATGGCCGGCAAGATGACCGTGGTCCACGATGGCATCGACACCCAGCGCATTGCCCCCAACCCCAAGGTCCGCCTGGGTCTCAAATCTGCACAGGGGCAGTTGAGCCTCAGCCGGGAGGACGAGGTCATCACCTTTGTGAATCGCAACCTCGAGCCGTATCGCGGCTATCACAGCTTCATGCGCGCCCTGCCCCACATCCTCAAGGCCAGGCCCCAGGCCAGGGTGCTCATCATCGGTGGCGACGAAGTGAGCTACGGTGCCCAACCGCCCAAGGATGCGCAGGGGCGCGCACAAAGCTGGAAGCAGATTTTTTTATCCGAGGTCAAAGACCAGCTCGATCTAAGCCGCGTCCATTTTCTGGGGCGTGTGCCTTACGAGCAGTTCCTGAGCGTGATCCAGCTCTCCACAGTCCATGTCTACCTCACCTACCCCTTTGTGCTGAGCTGGAGCTTGCTCGAAGCCATGAGCGCGGGCTGCGCCATCGTGGCCAGCGACACCGCGCCCGTGCGCGAAGCCATCACGCACGACAAGACGGGCTTGCTGGTGGACTTTTTCGACACCCAGGCTCTGGCCTCGCGGGTGATCGAGCTGTGCCAGGACCGCAGCCGTGCAACCAGCCTGGGCGAGGCCGCCCGCCAATGGGCGGTGACGCATTACGACTTGCACAGCCATTGCCTGGGTCAACACATCGCCTGGGTGGAAAACCTCGCCAAGAAGCCCGCCAAAAAGACCAGATCCAAGAAGTGAGCCGCCCTTGAATGGGTAAGATGTTGAAACAAAGGAGACCCCAAATGACCGTTCCCCACATCCCCGCACGCTATGACCACGTTGGCAGCTTTTTGCGTCCGGCCTATTTGCTAGAAGCCCGCGAGAAAAAAGCCAAAGGCGAAATCACCCCCGAGGCCTTGCGCCAGGTGGAAGACAAGGCCATTGCCGAGGTCGTTCAGTTTCAGCAAGACGTGGGGCTCAAGAGCATCACCGATGGGGAATTCCGTCGCACCTACTTCCACATCGATTTCCTGGAACAGCTCGGCGGCGTGCAAACCGAAATCCCGCTGTCGGTGCAGCTGGCCGATGGCAGCGTCAAACTCGCCCCGCCCATCATCCGTGTGATGGACAAAGTGCGCCACGTCAAAGACATCCAGTTGGCCGACTTCCAATACCTCAAGTCCCTGGTGGCCAAAGGCTGCACACCCAAGGTGACCATCCCCTCGCCCACCATGCTGCACTTCCGTGGCGGTCGCGCGGGCATCAGCAAAGACGCCTACCCCGAGCTTGATCCCGCTTTCTACGACGACGTGGCCAAGGCCTATGGCGACGAATTGCGCTCGCTTGCTGCGGCGGGCTGCACCTACGTGCAAATGGACGACACCAACCTGGCTTACCTGTGCGACGAAAAAATGCGCGAAGCCGCGCGCCAGCGTGGGGACGACCCCAACGAGCTGCCCCACCGCTATGCCCAGTTTGTCAACAAGGTGGTGGCGCAAAAACCCGCTGGCATGACCCTGGCCATGCACCTGTGCCGCGGCAACTTCAAGTCCACCCATGCCGCCGAAGGTAACTACGAGCCCGTGGCCGAGGCGCTGCTCTCCGAGATGGATATCGACGCCTATTTCCTCGAATACGACGACGACCGCAGCGGCGACTTCCGCCCCTTGCGCTTTTTGCCCAAGGGCAAGCTGGTGGTGCTGGGTTTGGTCACCACCAAGTTTGGTCAACTCGAAAGCAAAGACTCGCTCAAGCGCCGCATCGACGAGGCCGCCCGCTATGCCCCGCTGGACCAACTCGCGCTCTCACCCCAGTGCGGTTTTTCCAGCACCGTGCACGGCAACAACATCGCGGTCGAAGACCAGCGCACCAAGATGCGCCTGGTCATTGAAACGGCTCAGGAAGTCTGGGGCGACGCGTAAGGCGAATGCACTTGCAGCAGCTGGGCGGCCACCGCCACGGCAATCACCTCGGGCTGCTTGCCTGAGATGCCGCCCAGACCGATGGGGCAAGTGACCCCATCGAGCTCGGCCTGGGTGTGCCCCTTGTCCTCCAGCCTGTGCCTGAAGGTGGCCCATTTGGTTTTGGAACCAATGAGGCCAATGAAGGGCAAGTCGCCCCGCTCACGTCGCCGCTTGAGGCACTGAGCCAGGATGTCCAGGTCCTCGGCATGGCTAAAGCTCATGATGAGCACGGCGCTATCGGGCGGTAAATCCCACACGCTGGCTTGCACCGGGTCAGAGTGCTCGCTCAGCACATGGGCGGGCAGACCACTGGGGAAAATCTCGTCACGGCTGTCCACCCAATGGATGCGGTAAGGCAGCGGCGCCAGGGTGTGCACCAATGCGCGCCCCACATGCCCCCCACCAAACAAGGCCACCGGGCGCCGATGTGCATCCATGGCCTGGATGTGCGCCAGCAGTTCATGCCCCGAGCGCAAGCTGAGCGACACCTCCACCACACCGCCGCAGCATTGACCCAGGCTGGGTCCCAAGGCCATGCGAAGGCGCTCCTGAATGTGGCCTTGCCGCAGGCCTTCGCGAGCGAGGTGAATGGCCTCGAATTCAAGGCGGCCGCCGCCAATCGTGCCCACCACATCCTGGGGTGAGACCAGCATCCAAGTGCCCACTTCGCGCGGCACCGAGCCTTGGGTTTGGCTGACCTCGACCCACACCCATTGCGGGGCAGCGCCCAGACGCTGGGCAAGGGTTTGTGCGTGGTCGGTCACAGGCTGGGATGGTTCATGATGCATGAGCGGATTGTCGCGTCAATGGAGAGGCGCATGCACCAGTTGAAACCTTCACCCTCCAGCCCCATGTGGTGGGCATGTTTGCCGTTGCTGGCCGTCTTGTTGTTGAACGCCTGCTCCTCGTCCAAGCCCCCTCCACCCACCCCAAGCCCCACGCCGCCCACGGCTCAACCTGAACCCATCCCCACCGTGCCCGACACCCCTGCTCACCCCACGGCCAAGGCCAAAGACGTCCAAGCCTTTCGGTTGGAAATGGCCAGGCACATTTACGAGCGCCATGCCGGGCGGGTTCACGCGGGGCGCTTGCCGCCCTTGCTCAAAGGGGTGGGGGTGGTCGAAATCACCATCGATGACCGAGGCCAGATCGCACGCATGGAATGGGTGCGCGCGCCCAAGCACGCGCCAGAGGTCATCAAGGCCATCGAGGGCCTGATCGAAGAGGCCTCGCCCTTTCCTGCGCCCACATTTGCCAGGCAAGCTACCTTCATGGAAACCTGGCTGTGGAACCGCAACGACCGCTTTCAGCTCGACAGCCTGACGGCGGGTCAGGACTGAAGCTCAGGGCTTCATCTCAGCGACGGGTTTTGGCCTTTTCAATTGCCAGCAAGATGCGCTCGGGCGTGGCGGGCGCATCGAGCTCGACCTGAGCTTGAGGACCCGCTGCAGCCGAGGCCGCATCGCGCAAGGCAAAAAAGCAGGACAAGGCCTGCATCAGAGGCGGCTCGCCAACGGCCTTGCTCTGGTAGGGCGTGGGCTTGAGGTTGGCGCCATCAAAGAGGCTCACATTGAAGTGCTCGGGCACATCGCCTGCGACGGGGATCTTGTAGGTGGACGGACCATGGGTGAGCAACTTGCCCTTGCCATCCCAGATGCACTCTTCCATGGTGAGCCAACCCATGCCCTGCACATAAGCGCCTTCGATCTGGCCAATGTCAATCGCCGGGTTGATGCTCTTGCCGGCATCGTGAACGATGTCCACGGCCTTGAGCCACCACTCGCCGGTGAGCACATCGATTTCGACCTCGGTGACCGATGCGCCATAGCAGTAGTAATAAAACGCGCGGCCATTGAGGGTGGTGAAGTCGTACTTGATCTCCGGGGTCATGTAAAAGCCGGTGACCGACAAACCCACGCGGTCCAGCCAGGCCTGCTTGGTGAGCTCAGCCCAGGCCACAGACTTGCCGCCACCGTGGGCAGCGTTCTGGGCAAAGGTCACGGCCTTGGGGTCGCAACCCAGCATGCGGGCAGCCACAGGCTGCAGGCGTTCGCGCATTTGCGCGGTGGCATTCATGATGGCCGCGCCATTGATGTCTGCGCCGCTCGAGGCCGAGGTGGCCGAGGCATTGGGCACCTTCTGGGAGTCGGTGGCCGTGACGCGCACCTGGTCCACACTGATGCCCAAACCATCGGCACAGACCTGGGCCATTTTGGTGTTGAGCCCCTGCCCCATTTCTGTACCGCCATGGTTGACGCTCACCGAGCCATCCATGTAGATGACCAGCAGCGCGCCGCCCTGATTGAGGTGCGTGGCGGTGAAGCTGATGCCGAACTTGAGCGGCACCAGCGCCAGGCCGCGCTTTTTGCGCGTGCTCTTGGCATTGAAGGCCTCAACAGCACGGCGGCGCTCGTCGTAGCGCGCCTGTGCGGCCACCTGATCCATCACCTGATCACCCACCCAGTCCTCGATGAGCTGGTTGTATTGGGTGGTCATGGTGTCAGCCGAGCCACTTTGCTTGGGATCGCGGTAGAGGTTGACACGGCGCACGTCCAACTCGTCCATGCCCAGGGCATCGGCGATGTCGGCGATGACGTTTTCAATGCCAAACATGCCCTGTGGACCACCAAAGCCGCGAAAGGCGGTGGCGCTTTGGGTGTGGGTCTTGCAACGGTGACTCACCAGCTTGAGCGCGGGGATGTGATAGCAGTTGTCGATGTGCAGGCAGGCGCGGTCGTTGACCGGACCCGAGTAATCGGTGCTGTACCCACAACGCGACATGAGGGTGATGTCTGCACCCAGGATGCGGCCACTGTCGTCAAAGCCCACCTCGTAGTCGATGCGAAAGTCGTGGCGCTTGCCGGTGATGGTCATGTCATCGTCGCGGTTCACACGCAGCTTGACGGGGCGCTTGAGGTGAAACGCGGCCAGCGCAGCGCTTTGGCTGAAGATGCTGGCGTTGCCTTCCTTGCCACCAAAGCCACCGCCCATGCGGCGGCAAATCACTTCGACGTCGTTGGTGGTGAGGTTGAGGGCAGCCGCCGCCTCGCGCTGGTTGCCATCGGGGTGCTGGGTGGAGCAATAGAGGGTCATTTGCCCGTCTTCGCGGGGCACGGCATAGGTGATCTGCCCTTCGAGGTAGAACTGCTCTTGCTGGCCGGTTCTCACTGTGCGCTTGACGCGGTGCGGTGCCTGGGCAATGGCCTGGGCAGCGTCGCCCCGCGTGATGCCCTTGGGCGGCATGATGAAACTGCCAGCCGCCATGGCGTCTTCAATGGTGAGGACGGCGGGCAAGGCCTTGACCTTGACTTCAGCGCGGGCGGCGGCCTCGCGCGCATAGAGCATCTCGCGCGCCACCACCACGGCCACCGGCTGCCCGACAAACTCCACCTTGCCCTGAGCCAGGAAGGGGTCGTCGTGAAGGATGGGACCGCAATTGTTTTCGCCGGGGATGTCTTTGGCGGTGAAGACCGCCACCACGCCGTGTGCGGCCAGGAGGGCCTGACGGTCAATGCCCTCGCCAATCAGTTCCCCCTGCGCAACGGGGGACTTGATGAGGGCGGCATACAAGGTGCCACGCACCTCGGGGATGTCGTCGGTGTAGGTCGCCTCGCCGGTGACGTGCAGCTCGGCGGACTCATGGGCAATGGAGCGGCCTTGCATGCCGGCGGGCAACAAATCCTGGAAAGCCTGGGGTGCGTTCATGACAGGGACTCCTCCAGATGGGGTTGAATGAACGACAGAACCAGGTTGCGGGTCACCAGGGACCGATACGCCCAGGTGGCCCTCAAGCCGTCGCGGGGCTTGAAGGTGGCGGCAATGGCGTCGTCGATGTGTGAGGCCAGCACCTGATCGGGGCTGCGCCCCTCAAGGGCAGATTCGATGCGTGGCACCCGGCAAGGCCAGGGCGCAAGGCCATTGAGGGCGACGCGCACGCTGGACATGCGCCCGTCCTTGAGGGTGTAGGACACCGCGATGCACGTGGCCGAGATGTCTTGCTCGAAACGCTTGGAGACTTTGTGGGCGCGAAAGACCTGGCCGGCCTTGGGCTTGGGCAACACCACGGCCTCGATGAACTCGCTGGGCTGCATGACGTTTTTCTTTTGACCCACGTAGAACTCGTCCAGCGGCACCTCGCGGGTGCGCTCGCCCTTGCGCAAGACCAAGGTGGCACCCAGTGCCATGAGGCAAGGCATGGAGTCGCCAATCGGGGAGCCATTGGCAATGTTGCCAGCCAGTGTGGCCGTGGAACGAATGGGGGGCGAGCCAAAGCGGCGCAGCACCTCGGCAAAGTCGGGATAGGCCTCGCGCAGAGTCGTCATCACCGCCTCGAGCGAGACCATGGCACCCAAGCGCCAGGCCTGGGGGGTTTGGGTGGTGGTGCGCAGCTCGCGCACATGACCCAGGTACATGATGTGCTCAGGCCGCACAAACTGCTTGTTCACCTGAAGACCCAGCTCGGTGCTGCCAGCCAGCAAGGTGGTTTCGGGGTGTTTGATCAGGTAGTCACACACCTCGGCCAAAGTGGCCGGGGACACAAACTCGTTGCCCTTGCGGGTGCGCACCACGGGTTGAACGATCAGCTGGCCATCGAGCCCCACGGTGGGCTTGGCACTGCGCGCGATCTGCTGGAGCAAGGGCACGTCGGCTGCATCGTCGAGCTTGAGGCCAGCGGGCTGGGCGCAAGCGCTTTGCGCAGCTTTGACAATCGGCTGGTAACCCGTGCAGCGGCACAGGTTGCCCGAGAGGGAGTTGGTGATGTCGGCGCGGGTGGGCTTGTCGTTGGTCTGCACCAGGTTCACCAGGCTCATCACAATGCCTGGCGTGCAAAAGCCGCATTGCGAGCCGTGGCAACTCACCATGGCCTCTTGAATGGGGTGCAATTGGCCGTCTGTGCCCTTGAGGCTCTCGACGGTTTTGACCGACTTGCCATCAAGCGAAGGCAACAGCTGGATGCAGCTGTTCACAGGCACATAGTCGATGCCCTTGCCCGATGCGTTGAGCTCGCCCACCATGACCACGCAGGCACCGCAATCGCCTTCGGCGCACCCTTCCTTGGTGCCAGTTCGGTGCAGCTGCTCGCGCAGGTAATCCAGGAGGGTGGTGGTGCGGCGTTCGCCTTGTGCTTCAACGATGTGACCGTCAAGCACAAAGCGCACGGTGTTCGTGACTTGTGACATGGGATGGACCGGGATCTGAATGAAAAAACATTGTAGGTGCCAGATCCCAAAAATGGCCCTCAGGAACCCCGATAAGTCGAATAACTCCAGGGGCTCACCAGCAGCGGCACGTGGTAGTGCTGGTCTTCGTGCGCCACCCCAAAATCGAGGTGAACCACATCCAAAAAGGCCGGCTCAGGCAACACCACGCCGCGAGCCAGGAAGTAGTCCTTCACCGAGAAGCTCAAGCGATAGGTGCCGCGACGAAGACTTTGGTTGTCGTACAAGGGGCCGTCGGGGTTGCGCCCGTCGGCATTGAGCACCAATTCCTTCACCAGCCTGGCCTCGTCGCCATGGACGCTCCAGAGCTTGACCCGCATGCCCGCTGCGGGGCATCCATGCATGGTGTCCAAAACGTGGGTGCTCAATCCCATGAAGTTCTCCTGAAAGTTCGCGATCCAAAGTGGATTTGGTCGCAACAAGTGTATACAATTTTTGTCGCCAGAACAGTTTGGGGCCAAGCCGGCCTTCACCATGGACGACTCGCCATCTACCCTCACCAAAACCATTGTCGATGCGCTCACCAAAGCCATCGTTGAACACCGCCTGCATCCGGGGACCAAGCTGGCCGAGCAAAAGCTGGCCGATCACTTTGGCGTCTCCCGCACCCTGATTCGGCAAGCCCTCTTTCAATTGGTGCAAAAGCGCCTCATCCGCATGGAGCCCGCCCGGGGCGCGTTCGTGGCCACGCCCTCGGCTGCCGAGGCGCGTCAGGTCTTCGAGGTGCGCCGCATGATCGAAATCCAAATGACGCGTCAATTCGTGAGCGAAGCCCAGACGCCGCACATCCAGGCCTTGCGCGATCACGTGCAGCAGGAAATCAAGGCCGTGCAGCGCAACGACGTGCCCAGCCGAACCGACTTGCTGGGGGACTTTCACGTGGTCATGGCGCAGCTCATGGGCAATGAAGTGCTCGCGCAGGTGTTGGGCGAGCTCATCTCGCGCTGCGCCCTCATCACCCTCATGTACCAGACCACCAATGCCGCCGAGCATTCGGTGCACGAGCACGAACAAATCGTCAATGCCATCGAGGCGCGCGATGCCGATCTGGCCGTGCAGCTCATGGACGCCCACTTGCACAACGTGGTGGCGAATCTGGCACTGGATCGTCAACTGCCCAGCAGTGACATTGCCATGGCCCTGTCCTGATGACCCAAGGAGCATCGATGTACGACAGCACACTCCCCTATCCGCGAGACCTGGTGGGCTATGGCGCGCAAGTGCCCCATGCCCAATGGCCCCATGGGGCGCGCATTGCGGTTCAGTTCGTCCTCAACTACGAAGAAGGGGGCGAGAACAGCGTGCTGCACGGCGACAAGGCCAGCGAGCAATTCCTCTCCGAGATGTTCAACCCCGCCGCCTTTGAAGCGCGCCACATCAGCATGGAGGGCATTTACGAATATGGCTCGCGTGCGGGCGTGTGGCGCATCCTGCGCGAATTCGAACGCCGCCAATTGCCCCTGACCGTCTTTGGCGTGGCCACGGCCTTGCAAAAGCACCCCGAGCTCGCAGCCGCGCTCAAGGAGCTGGGCCACGACATGGCCTGCCATGGCCTCAAGTGGATTCATTACCAACACATCGACGAGGCCACCGAGCGCGCCCACATGGCCGAGGCCATGGACATCCTCACCCGCCTCATGGGCGAGCGGCCTCTGGGTTGGTACACCGGCCGAGACAGCCCCAACACGCGCCGTCTGGTGGCCGATCACGGTGGCTTTGAATACGACAGCGACTATTACGGAGACGACCTGCCCTTTTGGATGAAGGTGAATAAAAGCGATGGCAGCACCGCGCACCAACTCATCGTGCCCTACACCCTGGACTGCAACGACATGCGCTTTGCATTGCCCCAGGGCTATTCGCATGCCGACCCCTTCTTCCAATACATGAAAGACACCTTCGACGCGCTCTACGCCGAAGGCGACCCCCAAGGCCTCAACGCGCCCAAGATGATGAGCATTGGCATGCATTGCAGGCTGCTTGGGCGGCCGGGGCGCATCGTGGCCTTGCAACGCTTTTTGGACCACATCCAGTCGCACGACCATGTGTGGGTGGCGCGCCGCATCGACATCGCGCGCCACTGGAAGAAGCATCACCCCCTCACGGGCCAATGACAGCTGCCCTCACCCTTTGCTAGGAACCGCCATGCCCCTGACCCTGGACCAACTCAACGCCCTGCCCAAGGCCCAAGCTGCGGCGCACTTGCAAGGGCTGTATGAACACTCCGACTGGATTGCCGAGCAAGCCCTGGAGCAGCGCCCTTTTCTGACTCCCACCGCGCTCAAACTGGCCATGGTCAAGGTGCTCAATGCAGCGGGGCGCGAAGCCAAGCTCGCCCTCATCCGCGCTCACCCCGAGCTGGCTGGCAAAGCCATGGTGAGCAACACCCTCACCGCCGAATCCACCGACGAGCAAAGCCGCGCAGGCCTGACCCACTGCACCCCAGAGCAATTCCAGCGCATCCAACAGCTCAACGCGGCCTACAACGCCAAATTCGGCTGGCCGTTCATCCTTGCGGTTCGGGGTCCCCGAGGCACAGGCCTGAGCCGCGAGCACATCATTCAGACCTTTGAGCGGCGGCTCCAGAACCTGCCCGATTTCGAACTCGACGAGTGCATCCGCAACATCCACCGCATCGTGGAGATCCGCCTCAACGACAAACTCGGCCTGGAGCCCACACTGGGGCACGAGGTGTGGGATTGGCACGAGTGGTTGGCCCAGTTCAGCGAACCGGCTTATCGCGAGCGCGGCGAACTCACCGTGACCTACCTCACCGAGGCGCATTTGCAGTGCGCGCAGACCCTCAAGCTGGGCATGCAGGCCTGTGGCTTTGACGAAGTCTTCATCGACGCCGTGGGCAATGTGGTGGGTCGCTTTCATGCCGCCCATGGCGCGGGGCCTTACCTGCTCACGGGCAGCCACTACGACACCGTGAGGAACGGGGGCAAATACGATGGGCGCCTGGGCATTTTTGTGCCCATGGCCTGCGTGCGCGAATTGGCACGCGCCAAGCGCCGCCTGCCCTTTGGCCTGGAGGTCGTGGCCTTTGCCGAAGAGGAAGGCCAGCGCTTCAAAGCCACCTTCCTCGGGTCGGGCGCCCTGATTGGGGACTTCAAGCCCCAGTGGCTGGATCAGACCGATGCCGATGGCGTCCCCATGCGCGAGGCCATGCGCCTCGCCGGGCTCAAGCCGCAAGAGATTCCCCAGATCCAGCGCACGGTGTCGAACTACCTGGGCTTCATCGAAGTGCACATCGAACAAGGCCCTGTGCTCAATGAACTCGATTTGCCCCTGGGCGTGGTGAGCTCCATCAATGGCAGCGTGCGCCTCATGGGCGAGGTCGTGGGCATGGCCAGCCATGCGGGCACCACCCCCATGGACCGTCGACGCGACGCAGCCTGCGCCGTGGCCGAGCTGGCCTTGTACCTGGAGCAGCGCGCAGCCCAGGACGGTGACTCGGTGGCCACCATCGGCATGCTCAACGTGCCCAATGGCTCGGTCAATGTGGTGCCGGGGCGATGCCAGTTCAGCCTCGATTTGCGCGCCCCCACCGATGCGCAGCGCGACGCGCTGGTGCGCGACGTGATCCAGACCCTGCGCGAGATCTGTGAGCGCCGGGGCGTTCACCACACGCTGGACGAAGTCTTGCGGGTGAGCGCAGCGCCCAGCGACGCGCGCCTGCAAGGGCTGTGGGAAGACGCCGTCAAAGCCCAGGGCTTGCCCGTTTTCCGCATGCCCAGTGGCGCCGGCCACGATGCCATGAAGCTGCACGAAGTCATGCCCCAGGCCATGCTGTTTGTGCGGGGGCAAAACAGTGGCATCAGCCACAACCCGCTGGAGAGCACCACCAGCGACGACATGGAGCTGGCCATTGCCGCCTTCATGCATGTGCTCGCCCACCTCCCCCACTGAACAGACCACCGATTGAGACCAAAGGAACCACGATGAACGAAGCCTATGCCGCACTGGACGCATGGATTGACCAGCACTTTGACGAGCAGGTCGAGTTTCTGCAAGCGCTGGTGCGCGTGCCCACGGACACGCCACCGGGCAACAACGCCCCGCATGCTGAGCGCACGGCTGAGCTGCTGCACGCCATGGGCCTGGAGGCCGAGCGCCACGTGGTGCCCGAGCAAGCGGTCAAAGCCTATGGCCTGCAAAGCATCACCAACCTGATTGTTCGCCGCCCCTACCAGGCCGGTGGTCCCACCATTGCCCTGAATGCCCATGGCGATGTGGTGCCACCGGGCGAAGGCTGGACCCACGACCCCTATGGCGCGCAAGTGGTGGACGGCAAGATGTATGGCCGCGCCACTGCGGTGAGCAAAAGCGATTTCTCCACCTTCACCTTTGCCACGCGCGCCCTCGAGGCCGTCAATGCCCAGCGGCACACCCCGCTCAAGGGTCAGCTCGAATTGCACTTCACCTACGACGAGGAATTCGGCGGCGAGATGGGACCTGGCTGGCTGCTCAGCCAAGGCCTCACGCGCCCAGACCTGATGGTCGCAGCGGGCTTTAGCTACGAGGTGGTCACCGCCCACAACGGTTGCCTGCAAATGGAAGTCACCGTGCACGGCGAGATGGCGCACGCGGCCATCCCCGACACGGGCACCGATGCCTTGCAAGGCGCGGTCCACATCCTCACGGCCTTGCATCAGCTCAATGCCGACTACCTCAAGGTCCGCTCCAAAGTCGCAGGCATTGCCCACCCCTATCTGAACGTGGGCTGGATCCAGGGCGGCACCAACACCAATGTGGTGCCCGGCAAGGTGGTCTTCAAACTCGATCGCCGCATGATCCCCGAAGAAAACCCCGTCGAGGTCGAGGCCAGCATTCGCCAGGTCATCGAAGCGGCGCGGCAATGCTTTCAGCCCCCACGGGGCGGCAAGCAATTGCAAGTCGAGGTCAAGCGCCTCTTGCTCGCCAAGGCCATGGTGCCGTTGTCTGGCAACCAGCCCTTGGTGCAGGCCATTCAAAAGCACGGCAAGGCGGTGTTTGGTGTGGATATCCCATCGGTAGGCACGCCCCTCTACACCGATGTGCGGCTCTATGTGGAGCGCGGCATCCCTGGCGTGATTTATGGCGCAGGCCCCAGGACCGTGCGCGAGTCCAATGCCAAACGCGCAGATGAGCACATCGTGCTCGAGGACTTGCGCCGCGCCACCAAGGTGGTCGCTCGCCTCTTGCAAGACCTGCTGGGCTAAGCCCCGGCCAAGCTCAGTAGCGCAACTCGGTGGTTTGCCCCGCGGCCTGCTCAAAGGATTTCATGATCAGGCTGCTGGCCACATTGGCAAAGTACCGCGCACCCCAGTCGGCATAGCGCTGTTTGCTCACCGCATCCAGCGCCAGGATGCCGGGGCACTTGCCCGCATCGGCAATGGCACGAATCGCCCTTTGCATGGCCTTTTGCACGGGCTCGTCCTGCCAGCGGTTTTCGTGCCCCATGGCGTGAGCGAGGTCGTTGGGGCCAATGAAGACCGCATCCACCCCTGTGACGCTGGCGATCTCGGCGGCGGCATCGATGGCTTGCGGTGTCTCCAGCATGGGGATGAAGGCCAGGTGCTCATTGCTGCGATCGGTATGACCCGGACCACCAAAGGCACCATAGCCCGCCGCACGCGTGCTGAACGCGCTGCCGCGTGTGCCCCTGAGGCCTTGTTGCGAGCTGGGTCTGGGGTATCGCATCTTGGCAGCGAGTTTCTCGGCCTGCTCGGGGCTTTGCACCATGGGCACCTTGATGCCACTGGCACCGGCGTCGAGCACCCGCGCCATGTCGGCCTCAAAGCAGCGCACGATGGGCGCAATGCCACTCGCGCGCGCCGCACGCAACAAGTGCTCGGTGGTTTCGTAGCTGGCCATGCCGTGCTCGTTGTCGATGACCACGAAATCAAAGCCTGCAAAGCCGGCCATCTCCACCAAGGCGGGCAAGGGCAAGCCACAAAACAGGCCACTGAGGTGGATTTGCGGGTTGTGCATGGCCGCGCGCACGCGGGTGTCCAGGGGCATGCCGGGTGCGGCTGCGGGCGGTAGGCGGTGGGCTTGGGTCATGGGAACACTCCTTGAATCAGCGTTGTGCGCGGTCTACAAATCGTTTGGGGGCGGTGCAGGCATTGGCATCCAAAGCCCAGCCCAGTCTGGCCGCTTGGTCCACGATGGCGGCATCCCAGGTCACCACCTTTTTCTCGTCACCCGAGGTCAGCAGCAACACCAGTGCCTCTTGGTCGCCAGTGTTGACCAGGCTGCGCCAGTGGTCGGCGGGCATGGCATAGGCATCCCAGGCGGTGTCGGTGCCGATCAGGTCTTGCGTGAACACACCGTCATCGGCCTCGACCTGCAATTGCAGCCGGCCTTGTTTGAGCACCAGCGCCTGTTTGTTCGACAAGCGATGACGCCCCACCCGGCCGCCAGGCGGGATGCGCAACCACTCGATGGACATGCCGTGCGCATTGGCCACCGGCGGGATGACGGCGCGCCCCTGGTGCATGCCCAGCCCCACCACGGGCGCCATGCTGGCACCATGCCCCGGCAGCACGCTGTCGAGCAAGGCCTGGGTGGACCAGTTCAGGTTGGCAAAGCGAACGACGCGCTGCGCCATGCGCTCGGGCGACCAGTCCTCCAAGTCGGCGATCTCCTGGGCGCTCATGGGTTCGAGCAAGCGCACGTCCTTGGGCAACACCTCGCCTCGGCGGGTGTCGATCATGCGGTAGTCCTCGGTGAGATAGACGCCCGCTTGCCGGGCTTTGTCGATGGTCCACGGTCCCCACAGGATGCCGCCCGTGTCGTCCCTGCCCAGGCCCGAGAACAAAAAGCCATCGTCCACCCCCACGTTGGTGAAGGCTCGATAAATCCAGGTCGGCACCGAGACCACATCGCCTGCGGTGATCACGGTGTGCTTTTCATCGGGGTTGAAGCCCCACTTGACTTGCCAGTCACCCCGAAAGCACATGAAGACCTCGCAGGTGAAGTGCATGTGCGGCGGATTGGTTTTGCCATTGGGAATGCTCACGCCCCCCAGCTGAAAGCCATGGGGCTCGCGCAGGCTCACGGGCTGCTTGGGGTTTTGCGACACCCCCGGACCAATGAGCGCGTAGTTGTACTTGGGCGCGCACTCCTCGATCGCGTAATCGATGAAGGCCTCGGTGGTGTAGCGCAGGCTGGAAAACGGAATGAATCGTTGCTGAAGTTGTGCGGTGTTCATGACAGTGCGAGGCCCTGTGGGGTGAATTGAAAAAACGCGTGCAGCGCCTGAGCCAGCCGCTCGGGCTGCGCCAGAGGGATGTAGTGGCCGCATTGGGGCAAAGACACCCAGTGGGCATCGGGCCTGGCCTGTTGCATGGCCACTTGTTTGTCCTGGCCGCACCATGGATCTTGCTCACCGCTGATGAGCAGCAGGCGGCCCTCCCATCGGCTCAAGGCGGTGAAGCCTTCGGGGCGGCTGGCATTGAGTTCACACTGCGCCACAAATCGCGCCCAGGGCGTGGACTGCGCCATGTCCTCAACGGCCTGCACAGCAGCGGGCGACAACGTGGCTGCAGCCTGGCTTTGCTCGAGCAGGTCACGCGCCACGGCAAGCGGGCCAGAGGCTTGCCACAGCGCCTTGTGCTGCTCGGTTCTTTCGCGGTGGGCAGGCGTTGCCGCCTGGGCATTGGTGGCAATGAGCACCAGGTTGCGAATGCGTTGCGGCGCCAGCGCGATGAGGCGCAGCGCTAGAAGGCCGCCCAAGGAAAAGCCCACCACATCCAGCGGTCCCTCAGCCTGGCTCAAGACGCGTTCACACCACGACGAGACCCCCGACTCCAAGCGCTCAAAGTCATCGATGCGAGGCCTAGCGGATGCGCCAGCCGGCCAGTGCTGCAAGAGCGGCTCAAAGAGGCGCCCATCGCACAGGGTACCTGGCAGGAGCAAGCAGGCCTGGGATTCAGCCACGCACCCGCTCCCCGGAGTCGGCATCAAACCAATAGAGGCGGTCCTGGGGCAAGTGCACATCCACGAGGTCGCCACGCGCGAGCCGCACGTCCTTGGACACCTTGATGCTGAACACCTGATCGGCCAGCTTGATGTTGACCAGCGACGCGTCGCCCAGCAATTCAAAGGTGAAGACCTCGGCGCTGAAGTGAGTCTGGCCAGGGCGCGCAAGCACCACATCCTCGGCGCGAATGCCCATGACCAGCGCGCCGGTTCGGGGCGCGCGCACCTTCACTCGCGACACCCCCGGCCAATGCACATCCGAGCCGTCGGACTTCACCGGGATGAGGTTCATGGAAGGCGAGCCGATGAAGCCAGCGACAAAGACGTTGGCGGGGTCGCCATAGATCTCGTCGGGTGTGCCCAGCTGCTGGATCACCCCATCGTTCATCACGGCCACACGGTGCGCGAGGGTCATGGCCTCAACCTGGTCATGGGTCACATAAATGGTGGTGACCCCCAATTCCTCGCTCAGGTTTTTGATCTCGGCGCGCGCCGTCACCCTGAGCTTGGCATCGAGGTTGGACAAGGGCTCATCCATCAAAAATACACGGGGGTTGCGCACAATGGCTCTGGCCAAGGCCACCCGCTGGCGCTGGCCGCCCGACAATTCCTTGGGCATGCGGTGCAGGTAAGACATGAGCCCCACCCTGGAGGCGGCCTTGTGCACCCGCTCCTCGCGCGCGGACGGATTGACGTTTTGCAACTTCAGCGGATAGGCGATGTTGTCAAAGGCATTCATGTGGGGATAGAGGCCATAGTTTTGAAACACCATGGCCACATCGCGCAATTGGGTGGGCACATCGTTGATCCTTGCGCCGTCAAACAGGATGTCACCGTCGGTGGGCTGCTCCAGCCCGGCAATCATGCGCATGGTGGTGGTCTTGCCGCAACCCGATGGCCCCAGCAAGACCAGGAACTCGCGGTCCGCGATGTCCAGGTTCAGGTGCTTGACCACGTGGGTCGCGCCAAAGCGCTTGTTGATGTCGATGAGCTTGATCTGAGTCATGGATAAAAAGCATCCCCAAGGATTAACGGACCGACCCGGCGGTGAGGCTGCCCACAAAATGTTTTTGCACCAGCAAGGACAACACAAACATGGGCAGCGTGATGAGCAAGCCGCCTGCCGCCATGAGCTCCCACAGGTCGCCACGCTCGGTTCTGAAGCCAATGAGGCCAATGGGCAGGGTCAAGGCATGTTGCTTGCCCAGGATGAGGGCAAACAGGAATTCGTTCCAGGTGAGGGTGAAGCTGAAGACCGCTGCCGTCACGATGCCCGGCCACGCCGCAGGGACCAGGATTTCACCAATCACCCGCAGGCGCGAAGCTCCATCCACCATGGCGGCCTCCTCGATCTCCATGGGCACGGCATCCAAAAAGCCCTTGATCATCCAGATGGCATAGGGCAGGACGATGGAGAGGTTGACCAGCACCAAGGCCAGCTTGGTGTCGAGCAGCCCCCAGGCCTTGAACATCAGGAAAAAAGGCAGGACCACCACCGCCGCCGGGATGAATTGAGAGGCGATGACGAGCAGGAACAAGGTGCGCTTGAAGGGAAACTCAAAGCGAGAAAACGCATAAGCGGCCAGGGTCGCCATGGGAATGGCCACCACCACCGTGGCACAGGCCACCGCCACACTGTTGAAGATTTTTTGCCCCAGGTTCCAGGGGTGGGCAAACACCGTGTGGAAGTTCTCCAGCGTGGGCACAAAGGTCAGCGCCGACTCCAGGGCATACACATCGCGGGGCTGCTTGAAGCCCGTGAGCATGATCCACAGGATGGGCAGGACGATGGTGCCAATGATGAGCATCAGGCCCGCCCATTGCAGGGTCTCGAAACCCCAGCGGCGCATGAACAAGATGCTGGGGCTGGGGGTGGTGCTGGCGTGAAGGCTCATTTGCGAATCACCAGTTTGAGGTAGTACATGGCCAGGGTCATGAGGACCGCCGTCAGGACATAGGCCGCAGCTGCGGCGTAGCCCATGTCGTAATACCCAAAAGCCGTGTTGTAGACGTAGTAGGCCAGCGTCTGGGTGGACGTGCCAGGACCGCCGTTGCTCAGGGTGAAGATGGTGTCAAAGGCCTTGAGGGCGAACACCGATTTGAGGATCGCCACCACCCCCAGCACCGGCCAGATTTGCGGCAGGGTGATGTCGAGGAAGACACGCATCGCCCCTGCCCCATCGACCCGCGCGGCCTCCTCGGTCTCTTTGGGCACCGCGGCCAGACCACCCAGGATCATGAGCGTCATGTAGGGCGCCCAATGCCACACGTCCGAGGCCACCACGGCCAGCATGGCCAGCTTGGCATCGGACAACCACACCTTGCCCTGCAAGGCCGGGATCAACCAGCCCAGCACATGCTGCAAAACTCCGTATTCGGGGTTGAGGAAAAAACGGAACGACACCCCGATCACCGCCGGGCTCATCACAAAGGGCAGGATCAGCAGCACCCGTGTGAAGGAATGGATGCGGCCTTGCCGCCTGAGCAAGAGCGCCGCACCCAGTGCGATGAGCATGGTGGCCAGCACATCCCAGCCCAGAAAGATGGCGGTGACGCGGATGGCGTCGAGGAAATCAGGGTCGTCCGTGAAAAGGAGCACGTAGTTGTTCAAGCCCACCCAGGCACCAGGCTCGTCCATGCGCGCGAGCTTCCAGTCGCGCAAGCTCAGGAGCAAGGAATAGCCCAAGGGGAAGACCGCCATCACCAGCACAAACAACAGGGCTGGCGACAGCAACCACACCCAGGCGGGGATGCGCTTGAACACCACGATCCTCAGCTGCGCAGTGCGCGACGCGCCCGTTGCGCCGCCGCATCCAGAGCGGACTTCACATCGCCTTGCCCGCTGGCCAACTCGTTGATGGTGGCTTCGAGCAAGTCAGAGAACTGAGGCCACTGGGCAAACAGCGGCACCCCGTGCGCGCCCTTGAGCGACTGCGCGGCTGCGCGGTGCATGCCCTCAAAACGCTGGTTCACCGCGGCGTCGATGAGGTTGGCGTTTTGCACCGCCACCACCTCGTTCTTGGTCTTGTCGAGCAGCAAATCGCGCTCGATGCTGGGCTGCGTGAGCCAGGTGAGGAATTCCATGGCCGCATCCTTGCGCTTGCTGTTGCGGTTGATGCCATAAAACCAGGTGTTGGTGTAGGTGGTGTTGTCCTTGCCCGGCATGGAGGGCAAAGGCACAAAGCCCACCTGCTCGGGCTTGAGCGTGGACGTCTTGGGATCGGTGAGCACGGCATAACGCCACCACCACACAGGCACCATGGCCGACTTGCCCTGGGCAACCGAATTGACCGCATCGGTTTCATTGAAGGAGGCGCTCGCAGCGGGCGCGACCTTGTGCTTGAGCATGACATCCAGATAGGCCTGCGTGGCAGCCACACCTTGGGCGGAATTGAAAACCGGGTTGCCTTGCGCGTCCACCAAGTCCCCACCCATGCCCCAGAGGTAGTTCATCCAGATCATGAGGTTTTGGCCACCGGTCTTGCCGTAGTACATGGCCACACCCGATAAGTCGGTTTTGGCCTGCACCTGCTTGCCCGCCTCGACCATCTGGTCCCAGGTCTCGGGCGCCTTGATGCCGTGCTTGGCAAAGATGTCTTTGCGATAAAAAAGCAATTGCACATGACCGCGCACGGGGAAACCGATGTAGTTGGGGCCTTGACCCAGGCCGTCTTTGGCGGCGCGCAGGTGAGCCCTGGGGTAGCGCGCTTCCATGTCGATCTTTTTTTCGCTCAGGCGGCTGTTGAGGGGCTCAAACAGGTTGTATAGGCTAGGACCCCAGATGTCCATGGCGCTGAGCACGTCGTACTGATCGGTCTTGGCCACGAGCTCGGCAGTGAGTTTTTCGCGCGTGTTGCCAAAGGGAACGTACTGGTATTTGACCGTGATACCGGTGAGGGCTTCGAACTCGGCCAGCCGTGCCTCGTGGGCACTGAACTGGGGCGCCACCACACTGAGGATGTTGACGGTTTGGCCGGCATAGGGCTTGCCGGGTTTGAGCATCGCAGTGGACGCGGTTTGAGCCGAGGCCAGTGCAGGCCAGCCCATGGCGGCGGTCATCGCTGACCATTGAATCCAGTCTCTTCTGTTCATCATGTCGATCTCCTCGTTAAAAATGCATGAAAGTGAATGACGACGCGCTGACCCCTATTGACTAGGGCTTGACGCAAGCTGACCCCCGAATGCGAATGGAAGCGGGCAAGACCACCGCCTGCCCCGATGCGTCTGCCTTGCCCACAGGCTTGTCCTGCTGCAACTGTTTGCTCAGCAAGGCGACGACGGCCTCGATCATTTCGGGCAGCGGTTGGGCACAGGTGGTGAGTTCGTAGGCCGGCCACGCGGCCTGCGGCACATCGTCAAACCCCACCACCGAGACCTGCTTGGGCACGTCGATGCCCAGCTCATGCCTCAAGGTGTCCATCACCGCCAAGGCCATGCTGTCATCGGCCACCACGATGGCGTCGGGGCAGGCCGACAAAGGCTTGACCTGACCTCGGGTGCCATACCACTGCCTCACCACCTCGATGGCGGCGTGCGCCTGATAGTCGCCCACGCCATAGGCAAAGAGGCTTTGCCCGGCCTCTTGGAGTGCGAGACGGCAGCCCCGCTCACGCGCCTGGTTGGTGGACGAGGCCAGGCTGCCCGCCAGATAAGCCACACGCTGATGGCCATGGCGGATCAGCATGCTCGTCATGAGGCGCATGCTCTCTTCCTGATCGGTTTGCACGGAATGGAAAGCGCGGTCGAGCTCATGGCTGGGCACCCGGTTGAACAACACCACCGGGATGCCGGCCTGGGTGCAGGCCTTGGCCAACTCGGCATGCAAGGTGGTGGCGGCCAGCACAATGCCATCGACCCGGTAGTTGAGCAGCTGCGACATGAGTTCGACTTGGTCGTTGCCGTCGGCCACAAAGAGCAGCACCTGCATGTCCATGGTTTGCAAACGCTCGGTGAGCAATTGCAAAAAGCGGGGATAGAAGAGGTTGTCCAAGTGCGCCAGCACCACGCCCACCATGCGCGAACGCCCTGTGATGAGGTTGCGCGCATGCACATTGGGGCGATAGCCCATCTCGGCGGCAGCGCGCAACACCCGTTCGCGGGTTTCGCTGGAAATGCTCGCCCCAGGGGTGAAACACCGGCTCACCGCAGACTGGGATACGCCCGCCCTGGCCGCGACATCGTGTGAAGTGATGTGCTTGGCGGCTGAATGCGGTGAAGCCGAAGGAGTTTGTTCGTTTTGGGTCACAGACTTGGTTTTGCATACGTATGCAAAACGATATTAATCGTGATCGCCCCACCTCAACAGAGTGATAACCCTCACCCTGTTGATTCAAATGCCGAGCTGGCGCGCTGCCAAATCTTTCATGATCTCTTCGGAGCCGCCGCCAATCATCATGACCTTGACCTCGCGGTAGATGCGCTCGGAGCGCGTGCCCCGCATGAAGCCCATGCCGCCCAAGATTTGCACTGCCTGATCGGCACAAAACTGCATGGCTTGCGTGGCCAGCACCTTGGCCATGCAAATGCGCGCCACCAACTGGGGCGCGGGGTCGTGGTGGTGATGCAGTCGCCAGGCCAGGTCGTAAATGAGGCTTTGGGCTGCAGCGATGCGGGCGTGCATGTCCATGAACTTGTGCCGGATCACCTGCCGTTCGCTGAGCAGGCTCCCGAACGTGGTGCGCTGCCGCGCCCAATCCACCGCCTCGTCCAGACAGAGCTGGGCAAACACGCAGGCTTGCGCGGCCATGCCCAGGCGCTCGCTGTTGAAGTTGTTCATGAACACCTTGAAGCCCTGGTTCTCCTGCCCAATCAGATGATCAACCGGAACGCGCACGCCGTCAAAGCGCAGGTGCGCAGTGTCCGATGACCACCAACCCATCTTGTCAAGCTTGGTGCGCGTGAGGCCTGAGCTGTGGCCTTCGATGAGCAAGGCTGAAATGCCACCTGCCCCCTTTTGCAGAGGGTCGGTTCGCACCGCCACCGTGAAAAAGTCAGCGCGCATGCCCGAGGTGATGAAAATCTTTTCGCCCGTGACCACATAGTGATCGCCCTCGCGCACGGCCTTGCATTGCAAGGCGGCGACATCTGAGCCGCCCGACGGCTCGGTGACCGCGAGGGCTGAGATTTTTTCGCCCCGCAGCACCGGCGGGATGACCTTGGACTGCAAGGCGCTGCTGGCATGCGCCACCAGCGGGGGCAAGCCAATCGAGTGCGAGAGGAGCGCCGCCACCACGCCCCCTGCTCCGCAACGGGACATTTCTTCGGCCAGGATGATTTGGTGAAACACATCGCCAGGCACCCCGCCGTGCGCCTCGGGGTAGCCCAGCGCCATCACCCCCATTTGCGCGGCCTTGGTGTGCAGGCTTGTGGGGATTGCCTCGGCCTCTTCCCAGGCATGGACATGGGGCGTGATTTCTTTGGCGACGAATTGCCGCAAAGCCATGCGATAAGCCTCGTGCTCGGGCGAGAAATAGTGCGGTGCGGCGGCGTGTTCAAACATGGGGGCTCCATCAGCTTTGTGCGGTAGCGCACAGCAATGAGCATACCTTCGTACCCAATTCATCCACAGCCCTCTTTCGCCTCATCGAGATGCTGATAAAAATCATCGGCAATGAACGTCAGAGCCCGCTTTTATAAGTGAACACTCATTAGGATGGCCCATGAACCCCAAAAGCAATCACATCCTTGCGGCTTTGAGCGAGTCGATGTTCCAGCGCTTGCTGCCCAAGCTTGGGTTGGTGTCCCTCACCAAAAATCAGGTTTTGTATGAAGAAGGAGGCGGGCAACAAGGGGTTTACTTTCCCATCAACGCCACGCTTGCCCTGCAAAATCATGGGGCAGATGACTTCATCAACGATGTCGCGCTCGTGGGTCATCACAGCATGACCATGGCGGGCAAGTGCTGTAGCCTCGTGAGTTTTGATCGCACCATCGTGCGTCTGCCCGGTTTGGCTTATCGAATGGGCATCGAAGAATTTGTCGCCACGGTTCGTGAGGATGCGCCTACCCTGATGCAACTGCACGAACTGACCCAGCATCGCATGAAGCAGATGGCAAAAAATATCGCGTGCGCCAGCCACCACTCTGCGGAACAAAGGATTGCCCGGCTTTTGCTGGAATTGATGGACCTGACATCCCTGCATGACATTGATCTCACCCACCAGGAGGTTGCCGACAGCATCGGGGTCCGGCGCGAGTCGGTGAGCATCCACCTCAAAGAACTGGAGCGAGAACAGGCCATCGAAATTCATCGCGGGAAAATTTGCGAACTGGATCACCACCGGATTCATCATCACAGTTGCGGGTGTTACCAAGGGCTTGAAAACCAACACCCCAAAAACACGGCACTGCTGGCCGTGCATTGAGCCTCAACTCATCTGAACCACTGGTCTTCGGTTTTTTTCAGGGCGCTGCAACAGCCAGCTTGATCCAACTCACGATCTGATCGGCTGCAACCGCTGGGGTAGTCAGGTGATTGGCCGAGACCTCCAGGTACTGGCTCTTGGGGTTGGGCGGCAATTTGTCGAACACGTAGGCTCGCCCCTCACGGATCAGGTAATCCTTATCGCCAATGACCCACAACACCGGGATGTGCGCCGGGATCTTGCCCGCCGTCATCGCCATTTCTGCATCTGAGTCGGGCTCGAAATACGACAGGTAGTCACGCGGCGTCATCCAGACCACATTGCGCCGCCCCTGGTTGATGTCGGTCAGCGCTTGTTTTTTATCGCCGTTGCCGGCTTCCATCTCTTTGCGGGCGTACTCCACGCCCTCCTTCACGGCACACATCCTGATGGGCGAAAACGGAATGCAAAGGCTGTAGTAGTAAGGGATGTGGCCAGGCGCGAGCAAGGCAATCGCAGCGACGTCGGCGTGCCGCGCTGCATAGCTCATGGCTGCGGGGCTGCCCAGGCTGTGCCCCATCAAGACCACCTGGGTGGCACCGGCTTCTTTGGCTTTGGCGACATGGAGTTTGATCTCGTCCATGGCCTTGGCCCAGTTGCCATCGATGAAGCGATTGAAAGACCAAGGCATTTCGGGTTTGATGACCACCATCCCCGCCTCTTGCAACTTCTTGTGCAGCACATCGAGGCTGGAATCCCTGGGACCACCGCCTTGTTTGCCATGCATGAGGACCACGCCCAGCTTGTCCTGCGCCAGGGCCAGACTGGACGCAAGCAGCAAGCCCCAACAGAGAATGAAAGTGCGGATCTTCATGGGGCGTTCGCCAAACCTTCGGTCACCTGAACCACTGGTCTTCGGTTTTTTCGTAAAAAAAGCCCGCAATCAAACCGATCAAACCGCAGATCACCATGGGGATGATGGACTTGATGTCAAAAATGCTGGTGGCGATGGCGGCGATGACGACACCAATGATCAAGCCAATGGCGGCTTTAAACAGCTTGTCCAGCAATGGCGAAAAAAACCCCAGCACTGCGCCCGCCACCGCGCCGAGCAATACCCCTTTGATGGAATGCTCCGGGAACCAGGGAAAAGTGGACAGCAAACCAAACCATGCCGCAAGCGCCAATGCGATGGCACCCATCACAGCACCGGCTTCGCTGACGATGCTGGGGTCAAAGGGTTCGGTGACCACCGTTCGCTTTTCAGCCCCGCAATGCCCACAGACGATGGCATCGCTGGGGATGCTGAAGCGGCAATAAGGACATTTCTGACTCATGCGTTCACTCCACAATCCGTCGAGGCTAACGCATTTCTTTTTGATCAGGAATTAGCCCATGGCGAAAATGAAATGCTGTCTACTTCTTGAGTAGCATTCAGACCACCAAGCAACACTTAATGGTTGAACAAGAGCTTTGAAGCCAAAGACCATGCTTACTCTGCGCGATTGACCTGGATGGGAATGTCCTTGAGGCCCACTGCGTCAGAGATGTCTTTGAAAAGCAATTCATAAACCTTTGGATCAGCGTGCTTCACGATCTTCATCCCCCTAGGGCCATCATGAGCAAAACTCTGGGCGTAAATTCGAACTTGAATCTTGTTGTCAGCGAGATTCACGCCTTCCAGCCTGAAAGACGTTCTCATAAAGCCTCGATTGTTCAATGAGGCAGTGTCATATTCACTACATTGAAAGACGCCTTGACGATCAAAGAGTTTCGGATCACCATAAAAATGTCCGCCTCTAGATTTGCAGGCTTCTTTCATCCCCGCCAAAAATTCCGTTGCCGCGATCTCATAAATCCGGCTTTGCATGACACGCATCTCAAGAATGGTGGGCTCATTCGCTTTGGCAAAAGGCATCAGTAAGAACATGCCGCAAGCCATGCCCCATGACTTCAATGTGTACTTCATGATGGTGATCTCCCAAAAAAACTTCAACGACTTTTCTTGAACACAAAATCCCCAACCAGGCTGGAGTTGTCCCAGGGGACTTGTTCATTCTTGGTGTCCTCAAGGACAAGTCGGCGTACCTCTTTGAACATGAGCTCAATGGGCACATCCGGGGTCTGGATCGCCCGCAACAGGTTTTTGGTGAAGGGGCTGTTGCGCTGCCCTTTTGCACCATCCATCGCCACCTTGCCGGGGGCGGTGGCAAAGGCGATGAAGGTGCCCGTGGGCGCATCCATGCGGGCCAGGCCACGGCTGGATGAGCGCCATCCGCGCGCGAGATCGTTATTGCGGCAGGCATCCAGGATCACGATGTTGATGCGCTGACGATTGGTGCCCTTGATGTTTTCGAGCATGTCCAGCCAGCGCCCGGCGTCGTAGGCCTGGTCTTCCAACTCGAACTCGTGCTTGATGTCGGCCGAGACCGGGAGCAGGTAGTTGCGCCCCCTGGCCTCAATGCCATGCCCCGCAAAGAAGATCAATGCCACGTCACTGGTGGCGACATCGTCGGCGAATTGCCGGGTGGCATTGCGCATCTGCGCCATGGTGGCGTCACGCAGGAGTGTGGTCTTGAAGCCAAGGCTCTTGAGTGCAGCGTCAAGGTCAGAGGCATCGTTCACAGGGTTGTCCAGCGGGTTGTAAGCGTACTTGGCATTGCCGACGATCAAGGCCACGCGGCGTTCGTTGCGGCTTGCCACCACGGGCGAATGACGAAGGGTGAGCTCATTACGCTCAACTGGCTCACTGGCTTTGTTTTGGATGACTGGTGCCAATGTCTGTAGCGAATCAGTTGCATTTTTGGGATCAAGGATACGAGCCAGCTCATCCTTAGTAAAAATTTGAAAGATTCGCATCACCCGGTTAACACCTGAGACCTTACTGGCGACCTCGACAACTCGGGCAGACTCGTCTTTCGTGATTGGCCCCAAGAGATAAAGCGATCCTCTATTCGGGATCAATTTGAGAGCAAACAGAGATGGGGTGTCAGAATCAATCAAAGCTGCTTTGACTCTTCCAGCCAAGAGCATGTCATTGGCTTGTTGCCCCACTGGCATCACGGGGCTGAATACAAGTTCATTGATGACCATCTCAACATTCGCAAGCTTGGAAACGGTTTCCTCCGCCAACTTTTTGGTGGCTTCGTCTGGAACCTCACCAGTGAGCAAAACTCTGCGGTTGTAGGCTGTTGCCACAACTCGGGATCGGTCGTCCAAGGCAGATCTGAGCCACCTGCTGGCTAGTAACTCAATGTTTTCATCCTCACGCTTGATCTGTGCAATGGGTCTGAATTTCGCTTCGACTTGGGCAGGCCCAGGTGCGGGTTTGATTGCAAAAGTGGTTTCATCCAAGTTGAATGGAAAGCGACGGATATCGATTGCAAATGACTGCTCTAGCTTGCCATCAACCCACCTGCCAGATTGCAGGACTGAGCCATTGCGTTGATATCGTATGCCCTGACCGTTGAGCTTATCGTCCGACCATTCACCAACATCTCTAATTCCGTCAGCCCAGATATAAATTCCCAGACCTTTGCGTTTGCCTTCTGTGAATTCGCCAGCGAATTTCTCTCCAGTCGGCGATGTTTGAGTACCCTGACCATGACGTTTGCCATTCTTATATTGACCGACGTATTGAGCCCCATTTGGAAATGTTCTAGTGCCTTGGCCGGTGATGCTGTCGTCTTTGAATTCCCCTACGTACTGTTCACCATCTGACCATGTGTAGGTGCCTTGCCCATGGAATTTGTCATTCTTGAATTCACCAACATAAGTCCACTCGGCTCCGTCCGAGTTCGTTCCCTTCATCCCCCCAAAGCACATGTGCAAAATTCCAGAGAGCGGACATGGAGGAAGCGAAGACTGAGCCAGGGCAGTCAGCGGCACCAATAAGAAAACAAGACGAAACAGATACTGCATTCTTGCAGTGTAATTTTTGGCAATCTGCCCATTAAATTGAGGCTTTTATCGACACCCGTGCGAGTCACCGACCATGGTCAAGCCATGGCGATGAGCAGCCCTACTTCGACCTGATCGCAGAAAGCACCAATGCGCCCCCGGTCAGGCTTCCATAATCCCAAGGCTGCTGCCGGTTGTTGGTGCGCTGCATGACCTTGGCCCTCACGGTTCTGAGCACCAAACTGATGTCCTCAGGGTCATTCAGATGCTCGAGCAATGCGCGTGTGAAGGGAGAATTTTTATCGTCCGCACCATCATCAGCGGTTTGTCCATCCTTGGTGGCATAAGCAATCAGCGTGCCCTCAGACACGTTGATGGGCGCCAAACCCTTGCTCACGCCCCGCCCGGTCGAGGCGAGCAACGGGTTGTCACGGCAAGCGTCCAAGAACACCAACTTGGTTTTGCCGGGCAGATAACGCTCCACCACCATATCCAGAGAAACCGCTTGCAAGGGAGCTTGGGCCACCTCGTTGAGTTTCATGTCGGTGGGGATCATGTAGTTGGTTCCAGAAATCTGTACACCGTGACCCGCGTAATACATCAGCGTGAGGTCGGCCTTGGCTGCGGCTCGGTTGAACTCACTGAGCTCTTTGACCATAGACTCTCGTCCAGCGTTGATGACCTCTTTGACCTCAAAGCCCATGGCGCGAAGCTTGTCGGCGATTGCCTTGGCATCGTTGACAGGGTTGTCCAATTTGGCGCTTCCAGAATAGGCCGCATTGCCAATCACCAACGCATGAGCTGACTTGATGTTGGACACAGTGGACGATCTAGGCTGTGCGGGCTGTTGCCTCAAGGCATCCGCTTCGGCCTTGAGGCGAGTAATTTCCCCTTGCAGCCTGGCCTGCGCTTGGGCAATGGCCTGCTGCTGCTGGGAGCGCTGCTCTTCAAGACGCTGACGAAGGAGTTGGTTTTCATCCCGGTAGAGGATTTGCTCGACCTGATTTCGATCCACAGTGACGCTACTTTGTTGGGAAATGGCCTGCACTGGTACAGAGGGCAATGTGACAGTTGCCAATTGAAAAGAATTCTGTGGATTGGAGTCTGAAGGAAGACCTCTGACGCTGTAGCCACTGCCATCCACAACAACGGCCTTTAAACTGATCTCGCCAGTTGCCGAGACCTCAAAGTTTGGGGACACATTCAAAGTCCCGAGCGATGTGAACGCTGCTTTCCTCAGCTCTTGTGATGCATTTGCAAAGGCAAAAGCTCGTTTATCCAAGCCTTCAACTTGAGCGGACATCGTCAGAGTGCCTGTTTGCTGATCGAGCGTCACATCAGACATGGTGATGGATGGTTTGATGACATTGAGCGCGATCGCAATCAGTTCTTGCCGGCGAGAAGCAACTCCAGCCTCACGGACTGTCCTAAGCTTGTTGAATTCATTCACTCGCAGATTTCGATTCTCAACTTTTGCTTTGTATTCCGCCTGAATTTTGTCGATGGCCAATCGACGTTCGTTACGCGCTTTTTCTACACGGCTTTCGAATTCTTCATTTTTCTCCCAAGGCTCTTGCTTGATTGAAATTGCCGGGGGATAGTTCGGTGGCGGTATTTCTTCAAGACCAGCATCCGATAGGGTCAACCATTTTTTTAGCTCAGCACTTACAAATGCATTGATTCGATCCTTGATCGGTAGTTTTTTTAATCTCTCTTGGTTGAGCAGGCTCAAATCCACAATCAAATTGGCATCCTCTGGAAACGACTTGTTGGCGAGTCTGGTGTCAATTCCAAGGGTCCATGAATTTCCGTGTGAAATTGATTCCATCAGTGCAAATGGAACCCCCAGCATTTGAAATTCATGTCTTACGTTATCAGCTACTTTTTGACCAATGGCTAAATTGAATTCTTTGCCCGGCGTTCGAAATCCACTGCCAATGACAACCAACCGGTCTGACTCTTTGAGCTCATTTTTGATTTTTTTGATGTCACCCATCGATTGCCGGGTCGGCCTGAAATCTTCAGGGTTGATTTGAATCATCGAAAGGAGACTTCTCCCCTCTCCAATGATCCAAACGTAGGCAACCAGCTCTTCACAAAACTCTTTTTGACACCCAGATGCAGTCCGCCATTCGGAGGGAATTAAAGGCTGGACTGAGTCTATTTTTGCAATGATGTTTTGTTCTACAGTTTTTATTCTTGTTCGTAATTCAAGGATGGCCCTGCGTAGCTCATCGTCTGAACCAATCGAAAACACCGACGACTGTTCATTTCCAATAGACAGAAAAGGCCTCAATTCAACCCCGCAGGTTTTTTCCAGATTCAACGTCTGACGGCGCAGATTGACAATTGCAACTCGGGCATCCGCATCCCCAAAATCAAGGTTGGCTCGCCCCATGAACTTTTCGGGGTCAACTTCTAAAGCCTGTTTTTTTTCAGCGCACTTATTCATGTTCAATTCGTTGATGCGACTTCTTAATTCCAGGAGTGCCCTTCTGGCGCTGCTATCTTCTGCCGCATAGATAGCGACCGAGAAAATCAAATTCATGCCCAGGACAGCAAGAAATCGCATTGCAATGCGCTTGGATGAACTTGATGCAGGATTTCTCATGTAAATGATGAAGCAAAAACTACTTGGCCGTTCGTTTGAACACGAAATCCCCAACCAGGCTGGAGTTGTCCCAGGGGATCTGCTCCCCTTTGGTCTCTTCCATCACGTTGCGTCGCACCAACTTGAACACCTGTTCGATGGGTAGATTAGGCTGGCGCATGACCTGGAGGAGGTGCTTGGTATAGGGGCTATTTCTTCCCGCGCCATCTGAGGCCACTTTGCCCGGAGCTGTGGCAAACGAAATGAAGGTGCCACCAGGTGCGTCCATGCGTGCCAAGCCATACCCCACTGATCTCCAGCTTCTTTGGAGATCGTTGTTGCGACAAGCATCCACCAAAAGGATGTTGACGCGCTTGTTGTTAGGGCCACGAATGGCGTCCATCATCTCGGTGAACTGACTGGCATCAAAGGCTTGGTCACTCACCTCGTACTCTCGTTTGATGTCCGCATTGACGGGAATGAGGTAATTGCGGCCTTTGACTTCAACGCCGTGGCCAGAGTAATAGACCAAGCCCACGTCACTGGACGCCAGCCTGTCTGCAAAACGGCGCGTGGCATCCCGCATTTGGGCGAGTGTGGCGTTATTGATTTCGATGACTTCAAAGCCTACAGATCGCAAAGCACGTGCCATGTCGTTGGCATCATTCACAGGGTTGGGCAGTGGGTTGACGGCGTACTTTGCATTGCCAATGACCAAAGCAGTTCGGCGCTCAGCTCGACCCATCACGGGTGAATTGGGTTGAACGATTTGACTTTCAACTGCCTTTTGCTCGAGTTCGAGGGCTTCTCTTTTGCGTCTTTGCTCTTGCTCAAGCAAGAGTTTTTGCGATGCCTCCTCGAGCAAGCTTGAATTTGCATCAGACCCCATCCGTCTGACACACCTTGTACCGCCGTAAGGTTTGCTGCGGCACGAATAGCCGCTTTGACAGTCCGAATCGACTTCACACTCCATGTCAGTGGCTTTGATGAGTGGCTGCAAGGATGGTGTCGAGCTGTTGCCATCCACATCAACGATTCTTCTGCACCGAGTGCCCCCAAAGGGCGTACTGCGACATGAAAAGCCCTTAAGACAGTCGGTATCGTCTTGGCACTCCATCTTTGGCGAATTGGTGATCCTGTCAGTTGTCTGAGCAACTGAAACCACGGGCATCAGCAAGAAAAGAAGGCTGAGTAGAAACTGCATTTTGATCAGTTTAATGACACCTAATGGGCTTATCTCTGCACCCTGAAATAGAAGTCCCCACTCAGGCTGGTGTTCTCCCAAGGCGTCTGCTGGTTCTTGGTCTCGGCCTGCACGGACCGGCGCACCTCTTTGAACACCTGCTCGATGGGGATGTTGGGGATTTGCATGGCCCGCAGCAAATGCTTGGTGTAGGGGCTGTTGCGGTCTTTGGGGTCACCGTCTGAAGCCACTTTGCCCGGCGAGGTGGAATAGGCAATGATGGTTCCCTTGGGCGCATCCATCTGCGCCAAGCCCCGCCCTGTGGATCGGAAGCTGCGCCCAAACGGGTCGTCGCGGCAGGCGTCCACCACCAGAATGTTCACGCCCTTGCCGGCGGTGTTCATCTTTTCCAGAATCAGCCCCGCATCCAAGCCTTGGTCGGCAATTTCGTCTTCGCGCTGGATGTCGGCGTTCACCGGGATGAGGTAGTTGCGCCCTTTGAGCTCCACGCCGTGGCCCGAGTAGTACACCAGCCCCACATCGCTGCTAATGAGTTGGTCGCCAAACTCGCGGATCTTGGCGCGCATCTGCGTGAGGTTGGCATTCCTGACATCGATCACCTGAAAGCCGCTGCGCTTCAAGGCGGCAGAGATGTCGTTGGCATCGTTCACCGGGTTGTTGAGCGGGCGCACCTTGTAGGCGCCATTGCCAATCACCAAGGCCAAGCGGCGTTCATTGCGACTCACTTGCCCAGGCTGCGCTTGAGCTTGAGTGGCATTTTGCAAAGCCACCTGAGCGGCCAAGCGCTCCTTCTCTGCCTTTTCTTGCACCAATTGCTCTTCAAGTTCGAGTTGGCGCTTACGGGCGGATTCAGCTTCAGCGACTAAGCGATCTCTTTCGCTTCTTGATGCGTCTGGCGCTGAATTTGCGGGGGTGATTTTGGGATACAAAGTGGCGACGCTGATGGGAATGCCATCTTTGAATTCACCCACTTTCTTGATTCCTGAAGGCCAGGTGTATGTCCCATACCCATTGGGCTTATCGTTCTTGAATTCGCCAGCGTATTTGACCCCGAATTCCATGGTCTCTCCAAAGCACATGTGCTTTATTCCCGAGTCAGGACAAGGCGGCAGAGCAGACTGCGCCTGTGATACCACCGGCACCAGCAGGAGAAGAAGGCTGAACAAGTACTGCATGAACCTAGTGTAATTAGTAGGTTGGCTCCCATCAATCGGCCCCAAACCAGCCTCCTCTCATAGAATGCGCCCGACTAGCCCTGCCGCCCATGAGCGGCCACCGCCTAGCCCGCTGTTTCGCCCCTTTGTTCCACCCGCTTCTTTTCGAGTTGTTGTGATGTTTGAAAGAGCGACAAGACCACCCCGGAGTGCTCTTGCCCGCCGCCAGCATCAACGATTTGAAAGCCCGCTCCCTGGCCTTTAGCCAACGGTGGGCTGACGCCTGCGACGAGGCCGCGCAAGCCAAGCCCTTCTGGCTGGACTTCCTCGAAATCTTCGGGCAAACCGACAAACGCCTTACCAACTTTGAACACCAGGTGCGCCGCCTGGGCGAGCGGCGCGGCTACATCGACCTCTTTTGGCCGGGCAAGCTGCTGGTGGAACACAAGTCCCTTGGCAAAGACCTCGACAAGGCCATGCACCAAGCCATGGGCTACCTGCACGGCCTCAGCAACGAAGAAATGCCCGAGCTGGTGGTGGTGTGCGACTTTGCGCGCTTTGAATGCCGCAACCTGCAAACCGGCGACACCCTGAGCTTTGAAACCCGCCACCTCTACAAGCATGTGATGTGGTTTGGCACGCTCGCGGGCTTTCGGGCGCAGACCTTGAAAGCCGAAGACCCGGTGAACGTGAAGGCCGCCGAGCGCATGGGGCGCTTGCACGACGCCCTCAAGCAAAGCGGCTACCAGGGGCACGAGCTCGAGGTGCTGCTGGTGCGGCTTTTGTTTTGCCTCTTTGCCGACGACACCAGCATCTTCTTCCCCGCGCAAAGCTTTGCCGACTTTGTGCGCGACGACACCCGCGCCGACGGCAGCGACCTGGGCTCGCGCTTGGCGCAACTCTTTCAGGTGCTCAATACGCCCGAGGCGCAACGCAGCCACAAGCTCGATGCCGCGCTGGCCGCTTTCCCCTACGTGAACGGCAAGCTGTTTGAAGAGCCCCTGCCCCTGGCCGACTTTGACACCGCCATGCGCCAAGCCCTGGTGGAGGCCAGCGTGCTGGACTGGTCGCAGATCAGCCCCGCCATTTTTGGCAGCTTGTTTCAAAGCATCATGAACGCGGAGGCGCGCCGCAACCTGGGCGCGCACTACACCAGCGAGGCCAACATCCTGAAATTGATTGGCCCGTTGTTCCTCGACGAGCTGCGTGCCGAGTTCAAGCGCATAGAGCACCACCGCGACAAGCTGGGCGAATTCCACCAGCGGCTCGCGCAACTGCGCTTTTTAGACCCCGCCTGTGGCTGCGGCAACTTTTTGGTGATTTGCTACCGCGAGCTGCGCCTGCTGGAGCTGGAGGTGCTGCGCGCCATTCACAACTTAGGCCACCACCGAGGCCAACTGAGCGTGGACGTAGACACCTTGATCCGCGTGAACGTGCACCAGTTTCACGGCATCGAGATCGAGGAGTTCCCCGCGCAAATTGCCCAGGTGGCCTTGTGGCTGGTGGACCACCAAATGAACCTGCGCGTGAGCGAAGAGTTTGGGCAAACCTTTGCCCGCATCCCGCTGGTGAACAGCCCGCACATCGTGCATGGCAATGCCTTGCAAGTGGACTGGGCCACGGTGCTGCCGCCCGAGCAGTGCGCGCATGTGCTGGGGAACCCGCCGTTTTTGGGCAAGACCTACCAAAGCCCGGCGCAAAAGGCCGACCTGGCTCGTGTGTTTCACGGCATGCATGGCGCTGGCGACTTGGACTTGGTATGCGCCTGGTACATCAAGGCCGCGCACTATGTGCAAGCGGCACACGCGAAAGGCTTGCCCCCGCCCCAATGTGCTTTTGTCAGCACCAACAGCATCACCCAGGGCGAACAGGTGCCCGTGCTGTGGGGCGAGATGCAGCGCTTGGGCATGGAGATCCGCTTTGCCCACCGCACATTTCAGTGGAACAACGAAGCCAGCGGCAAAGCTGCCGTGCACTGCGTGATCGTGGGCTTTGGCTTACCAAGTAAACAGCCCAAGACCTTGTTTGAGTATGAGGACATCAAGGGCGAAGCGCATGCGGTGAGCGCCAAACAGATCAATGCGTACTTGGTGGATGCGCCCACCGTGCTCATTCAAAAACGCCGCACCCCCATCACCGATGTCGCGCTCATGGTCAACGGCAGCAAGCCGACCGATGGAGGCCACCTCATTTTGAGTACCCAAGAGAAGGACGAACTGCTGGAGCTTGAACCCGCAGCCGCGCCCTGGATCAAGCGCTTTACGGGTGCAGATGAATTCATCAACCGGATTGATCGCTGGTGCCTGTGGTTGGTTGACTGCCCGCCTGATCAGTTGAAGGCCATGCCCCATGTGATGAAGCGCGTTCAGGCTGTCCAAAAAATGAGATCCGAAAGCAACGATAAAAATACACGAGCCGATGCGGCAATGCCAGCACGATTTCAAGAAGTTCGACAACCCCAAACCAACTACTTGCTGGTGCCCAGCGTTTCATCTGAACGCCGCGCGTATGTACCAATTGGGTTCATTCACTCATCAGTGATCGTGAGTAACCTTGTTTATGCAGTCCCCAACGCCACGCCCTATCACTTTGGCATCCTGACCAGCACCATGCACAACGCATGGATGCGCTACACATGCGGGCGACTAGAAAGCCGCTACCGCTACTCAGCCAGCATCGTCTACAACAACTTCCCCTGGCCACAGCTGGCCAGCGACAAGCACCACGAAGCCATCGCCACCGCTGCTCAAGCCGTGCTGGATGCCCGAGCCAAATTCCCCGATGCGTCCCTGGCCGACCTCTACGACCCGTTGACCATGCCCCCTGCCCTGTTCAAAGCCCACCAGCAACTCGACACCGCCGTGGACAAAGCCT
>JACCDZ010713751.1_pt1 | contig 61134 bp, 42 predicted proteins | sample 7449551 | NCBI WGS metagenome assembly JACCDZ01 (sample SAMN15323452, study PRJNA562643) | freshwater metagenome | isolation source: river surface water | place: USA:Blue River Watershed | collected 2017-08-18 | reverse complement strand
TCGGCAACCTCGGTAACCTCGGCAACCTCGGTAACCTCGGCAACCTCGGTAACCTCGGCAACCTCGGCAACTTTTACTTCTGTCTCTGGCATATAATGAACTTTTACAATTTCCACAATCCCTACATCTACCTCAGGTGTTTTTTGAACTTGAACTTGTTCATCTGCATTTTTATGGGGTTTCCGTCTTCGTTTGGGGCGTATCCATTCGGCATCATTTGTTTCCTCTTCATCTTCAGCCTTGGCGGCCTTGGCAACCCTTGCCGCTTCCGCGGCCCTGGCTGCCTCCGCGGCCTTGGCGACTCTGGCTGCCTCCGCGGCCTTGGCGACTCTGGCTGCCTCCGCGGCCTTGGCGACCTCATCCTTTTCCTGTATTTCGCGAATCAATTCATCCTCAAAGAGTGTATGGCCATTTCCAACTTCCTTCAAACTTCGTGTTTCTGTTCCCGCACGAGCAGGGAATGCCCATATTGGAAAGGGAAAGGATTGTATATTTCGTCGCTGTTCCATCCATACAGATGCCTCCATGCATGTCGTGAAGATAGTCCCTTTACCATTTTCATATAGAATCCATTTTCCGGCATCTTTTGGAAGAACAAAGGAACTACAGTGGACAGCATAATTGTAGGCTAGATCCATATTGCACCATTTCTGAAATGCACGCGAGTAAAATCGTTTGTACAAAGTTTGGTTGTAATTAAGCTGTTTGTAGGGAATGCGGGTTGCCTCAGATGCAAAACGGTCCCGTTTTTCCATTAGGCATTCATAGGATGCATTTGTATCTGGGTTGCTAGTCGTTTCATCCTTGGCCATTATTTCTGCCAAACTGAGAATTCCATTACTTTGCACATAATAACTTACCTCCATATTCACATATTCCTTATCCAAGAATTTCAAAGTATCAAAGTGTACCATGAGTCCATCAATTACATCATTCAATGTAATCTTTCTTTGCACATAAATTGAATTAATGTACTCAATAACTTGTCCAATAATTGCATTTTCCCTTTCATACTGTCGGCGCATAAAGGAAGGTGTTGGGATTGTGGGAGTGGAGGGAGATGTAGGATTGCTTTCATTGGGTGTTTTGAGGAGAGGTGACGACATGGTTGGGGGATTTGTAGGGAGCAAGGGCTCCTTGGGGGAACTTGTAGGGAGCAAGGACTCCTTGGGGGAACTTGTAGGGAGCAAGGACTCCTTGGGGGAACTTGTAGGGAGCAAGGACTCCTTGGGTGCGCTTGTAGAGAGTAAGGGCTCCTTGGGTGGATCTGTAGGGAGCAACGGTGTTGTTAAACAAGCAACAGGGGGTTCGGTAAGGGACACACACGGCTTGGGGACTTCGGTAGGGGATAGTATAGCCTGTGGTTTTTGGACAGGGGAAGGTCTTGCCGTTGGCAAAGGAAGCGAGACCAGACCACATGCTAAATCGCCCCATGCTATCTCGGAAGAAAGGGAAGGAATTTGAACAGGAAGCGGCCTTTTCACAGGTCGCTTAACAATATCGGAATACGAAGGCATTACTCAGTGTACCTAAGCTTCCAACACATCTATCCCCTTCCTCTCATTTTTTCACCATTCACCAAACAGAGGAGCAGAGGAGAAACACTATGTTTTATGAAACTTTAACCTTCGCATCCGAGATAGTGCTTTCTGCCTATCCTATCTTAATTAAAAAAGTGCCAGCATCTCTTACAGCTCAAACTACTCTTCGGATGATTACATTTGCAATACTAGCCGCGATAGCTACGGCTATTACAGGAAATCCACTCTTGCAAGGATCTACTCTAAGTAATGTGCTTGGCCCTGGGCTCCTGAATCTCCTACATGTTGGAAGTAGTTATTCTGCATTTGAGGCTCTACCGGCGGGAAATGCAATGGCCCTTTTTTATACCTATCCGGTGTGGAATATACTGGGTGCCGCCGCCACATTTGGTGAACAAATTGATTTCTCTACCTTGCCCTGGATTGGTGCCGCACTCCTAGGAGCATTCCTAATTGCTGAGCCCACACGATCTAATTGGAATGCATATGGTATCATTGCCGCTCTTCTTGCGGCGATTACAGAAACTGGTATTTACTTATGGTTTCGCAAAGAACCCGAGATCTCCTCCTGGACCACTATGGCACGAATGTATGGAGGTTCCGCCCTTCTCCTTCTACCCCTCTTTCTTCTTGGAGTCCTGGCATGGGGTAGCCAAGGCAGTGGTGCCCTGCAATCCATGGTTCTATTCAATGTATTTATTGGATTCGTCGGTTATGCCATGCGATTTTACACAATCCCCCACATTTCCACCGTCACTTTCAGTTCCATTAGCTTTTTTGGAATTATCGCCGCCTATCTCCTTGGATGGGTGTTTGTCGGTGAAATCCCCCATTTCCAACAGGGTATCGGTGCCGCACTTATCGTCCTGGCCAATCTCTTCCTCCTCAAAAAAGATACTGCGTAGACCCGTGGTCTAAAGGAACCGAAGGAGCATGTAGGGAATAATGAGCCATCGTGGGGGCCTGTTGGAATTAATTGCACGCGGCAAGAAGGACGCGTTTTTCCACGCCAATCCGCAAGTCGCTTTTTTTCACAGCGTCTATCGCAAATATGCCGCGGTCACAGAGGAAATACATTTAACGGCCCCCCGTAATCAACCGGAATGGGGGAAATGGCTGGAATTTGATCTGGAACACCGCGGGGATCTTGTGCGCAAATTCCATCTTCGTATAACGCTACCCACATGGTTACCTGCCAACATTGCCGCAGCAAATCCGACATCCTTGGTAACTGATGCAAGTGGTATATCGTATGGATACTGTAGTGAGGTGGGGTATCAAATGATTGAGAAAATCCAGGTGCTCCAGGATCAAGTGCTACTTCAGGAATTGTATGGGGAATATCTGGATTGGAAAGTGCGTCAGGCGGTACCGCTGAGTACGGTGTTGGTAATGTCGGCGGCTGTGGGATCGCGGGGAAATACGGTCCTGGACATTGCACGCTCCGCCGCACCGCCTATGCTGCGTGTGCCAATTCCGATTCTAGGATGGGAGAGTGTTGGAGATCCAGGATTCCCAACAGTTGCCCTGCGCAATCAGCGCTTTCGCATTCGTATTTTACTGCGACCCCTGGAAGCCGTCGTTGTGGCCTCGGACAGTCGGCTGAACCCGAAACCGTGGGGTACACCCTTGCGCATTCAGCGTTCCGCAGCAGGTGCCCAAGAGCCCTTTACCGCCTTACCCTATGAGGCGGTGGCTAAGGGCATTGGGATGATGTTGGAAACTACGCAAGTCTATGTATCCTGTGATGTGCAGGAAGTTCTGAAGGGGGGAAAATGGTTCGTGCCTTACCGGAGTTCCCAACATCAGCCCTATACAATTCAGGATTATCAGATGAATGCGGCTACAACGGCGGTAGCCAATTTCTCGCTCTCGTTTCCGCTGGATTTCACGGGGGCTTGTTCGCGCATATTTGTGGCATTTCAGCAACGGGGCGCGGTTCTCGCCGGACAGCGGGGCCAATATTTCGGCGGCGCGGCGCGCAGTATGCGCATAAATATCGCCAATTTAGACCGAATCCAACCGTGGTCACCCGCGGTCTTTCGCGAGGTCACCACTTACTGGAAAAATGTGCGTGCCCCCGCAAACCTGGAAGTCTACACATTCGTATTCGGTGGCAAGGAATCCCTACAACCTGCAGGCACCCTGAATTTCACCCGTGCCGCCATTCCGGATCTCTGGGTTCTCTTTGGACCTACCACCATTGACCGGCGCACCCAATCTCGCGAATTGGTTCTACTCGTCTATGTGGAGACCTGGGAGGTGTTGGAAATTCAGGGAGGCAAAGGCCGGCGCTTCATTTTGGAGTAGAGGATCCAAAACTATAATACGCCGCACGATCATATTTTGCAATCATTGATTTATAATATGTTTGGTTATACCCATGCCCCAACAGGGATCCAAAGGTCGGAAAATCCTCTAGGCAAGCGGGAGGATCCAGAATGTAATGTTGGGAATCCTTCAATTCAAACATATACACATCAGACGCCACTTCGCGGTTGGGTGATATATTTGCAGCATAATCCGCATCGTATTTTTGCAGAATGCGATCCACATATTCGGCAGTGAGCATGTAACACTGGGTGCCCCATGGATCGCCTGAGTTTCGGGCAAGTTTGCGAATAGTTGTCCCATTGGGATATGTCTGAACTACCTCCGTTTGCGCCGAAGGGGGGCTTACATATCCAAGGGAGAGTCTGGAAAGTGGTGGGGTTTTGGGTGACTGTAAAAATATTGCGGCATTCTGGGCCATTGTCTCAAACTCTTTGTGTAGCACAATATCATCCTCCATACACACAAAAATGTGTTTGGTTTTGTCGGCTTCCTTGGCTATACTGGCCTTGAACATACGGGCCGCTTGCATATGGGCGGCCAAAAGTCGGGCAACCGGTGTGGCCAGCCATTCCTTGGGCAGATTGGGATGATTGGTTTGCGATACATCATCGCTAAATATACCCGGCACAAAAGTGGTTACTGATTTCATGTTGGGATGCTGGGATAGCTGTTCCATCATGCGGGATTTTCGCTTATCCGACACAATCCAATAATAGTGCAGAATTACTCCTGAATCGGCGAATCCTTCCTTTTGCTTATATTTGGTAAGAATCCATGCTGTTATAACGAGTGCTAGTATAATGCAAAAAATAATAAGGATGGATTTGTATTTTGTAGGAAGCTTGAATTTCATCTTATGGAGGTGGGGGAAAATGACAATCCCCAAAAATTGATCGGATTCGGAATCCGTTAGGGGGGATGGCGCATGGTTTAAGCAATCCCAACATTTCCTATCCTTTCTGACAATGGCATATCGTCCTCCTACTACTTCCAAGTGGTCCACAACCACAACTACCACAACCACCACAACCACGGCATCTGCCGAGGGTTGGCAAACCGTGGCACGCTCCTCTCGTCCTGCAGGTGGTTCTTCTACAACCAATCCAACCCCTGGTAAGTGGGGTCAGAGCGCTCTTAAGAAGCCTGAGCCTCCCGCACCCAAGTTTGAGGATGAGTTTCCTTCTCTTGGTGGCACAAATACTACGACAAAGACAGTTTCTGCTACTGGTACTGGAGCAAAGCCTCTTTCTATGGCAGAGCGCATGAAGCTCCGACTTGCTGAGGAGGAGGCGGAGCGCCTTCGCCTTGCCGATGAGGAGCGTAGAAAAGCCGAAGAGGATGAAAAGAATCGCTTCAAGGGCGAAGTTATTCCTCTGCATTCCTTTATCCATAATCGTGTTGCCCGTGATTTCAAGATTGAATCGGAATATGATAGCCATGAATACAATCAATATGATGATGATTATGATCATAATCAAGGAATGCAGCATCCTTATGATTATGAGGAGGATGCCGACTATAGATGTGATGGCGAGTATGATGATGAACATTATTAGGTGTGGTCTAAGCGTAATTAATGTATTTTTGCACTATAGAATATGTCACTTGTGCCACAAAGAACACAATATCCTTTTGCAGCATTAACGAACGAACAACAGCTTCGTATTATAGGGCGCAATGTTCCCTTGATTAAACGAATAATGATTCAGGAACAATGGAATACCTTTGAGCGAATTGAAAATTACAATGACATAATTTACCAAAAATATATAGCCGGTAATCGGAGCGATCTCTATTATCAATTTGTCAACAATCAGGAAATGAATGATTATCGTGCAGGACAGTTATTGCATATCCAGGCTTATCCTGACTTACCAGCAAGTACATTTCAATCGGGGCGAGACCGACCCATTCCAGTATACAATGGGGGCAATTTGCCTATTGAAACGAATGTTCCACGATTTGTTCTAAATCGTCCAGTTCCAACGGCATCCGAAAGAGCCATGGCTACAGCAGACATGGAAGTATATACATATGTATCCACATTTAATGCAAGTCATTATTTGAAGTATGCATTTGTAGACGATGACGAGAAAAATGCCTATGAGCGTGCAGAAGTGCGCATAAATTACATTCCTACGCAGCCGCCACCCATCTAAGGTTTTTTGATTGCGGATCGTTTTGGAGGTGGAATTTCTTCGCCTGCCCGAATCAACTTATCCAATTTGCCCGTTATGGACTTGGGGAGGGTATATTGTTGGCATACCAGTTCCCACAGGCGAATCCGACGATCCAGCAAAAGTCCTTCCATTTCGTTTTCAGCGCGTGTGCAAAAATAACACATCCATTGCAGGTGTATCACTTTTTGTGGGCTTTGCTTCACCCCTCCCTCTTACACTACGGTTTTTGTGCGTTCTGTGGCCATTATCTCACGAATATCTGACCGATACCGAACACGAGCGGTTGCCATGCAACCATTCGTCTTTGAAATGGTATGTTTATCCTCCTCTGGGATTCGTTCCAGATCCCCAACATATACGGGCCTTTCCGGATTGTAAGTAAAGACTTTGCCAGAAGTAGCATCTACGAGAAAGACGATGCCTTGAACGGAAGCGCGAACGAGTGAAATGGTTTCCATGACAGTTTGTCACATCTTGTATTTCCCACACCCTTCTTCAACTTTCAGGGTGGTTATCCCATGAGCCGAGGGAAGGCAAGACGAGGCACAAAAATCGTGGCCCATCCTCCTGCAGCTCCTTGGGCTTTTGTGGGGCAATTTGTGGCACTTTGTGCAATATATGCAGATACAAAGAGTCCCAACAATATTAAATACGGCAACCAATTACTGACGAATTTATTCAACCATGTATCCGTAAAAGGAAACATCTCTATTGCGGGAAGACACAAAAAATGACCCACAGGTGTTCGGATATTCCGCGCTTCCAACATATTCCTCTCCCCTCTACCTCTTTAAAATGATGCTTTCCGCATGTATTGAGTGGCTGGCCGACTGGACTGCCGATCTTCCCCCCATTCTGGACGAATACGATTTGACTGCGTGGTTGGAGGAGGAGGGCTGCGAATCCCTGGAACTCCTGCTTACTACGGCATTTCGGAAGTCCAAAACGCGCCAAGAGGCAATTGAGATTCTACGAGGTCTTCTGTGGGAATGGTATCTTGCCCAGCGGTCCCAGGCCCTTTCTACTCTTCCTTCAAATCCAGAGGCCGTCCCTCGGCTTCTGGCCCTTCCGCAGACCGCCCAGAAATCTGCGGCATGGTATGCAGAGGCCCGTGATCTCCTGACTGGCCACGAATTTGCCGGAGTGGTCTATGGTACACCGCACGCCAAGGCTACCGCGGTGGCCAAGAAATGCCAGCCCGCCATGACCGACGAGGAAATGGCCGCACTCCCCACAGAATCCCGTACAGTATATACATCGCCACTGAATGCATTTCAATGGGGCTGGCGATTTGAACCCGTAATTCGTATCCTGTATGAAGAGGAGGTGGCGGATTCTCCGGTATGCGATACTCTCGGTCGCATTCGTCATCCTACGCTACCACGGCTCGCTGCGAGTCCTGATGGCCTCATTTTAGAGGGACCGAAGGCAGGACGACTGTTGGAAATCAAGGCACCCGTAAGTCGCATCCTAACAGGTGTAATCCCCCAGGATTATTACTGTCAGATGCAACTGCAGGCCGAAGTAGCCGATGTGGCCGCAGTAGAGTATGTGGAAGTGCGATTTGATGTACAGCCTGCGGCGGCATTTACAGGATCTAGTGGCGAAGTAAGTGCTGAGGATTGCGCAGAGGCATGTAGGAAGTTCTGCGTGCCCCTGCCCTCCAAGGTATCGCCCCAGAAACCTGAACGCATGGGAGCCGTCCTGGTCATTGCCCCATTGGCCGATGCCTCCCCCGAAACCTGGACATACGCCTACTCTCCCACATATGCCCTGAGTGCAGAAGGACTCGCCGAATGCTTGGCCTGGAGACCCGCGGACCTCCCCAGTGCTGCGGTAATTCTGGAACATACCGTGTGGCGCATTGGAGATTGGTGGACGACCACTGTGCCCCGAAACCGCCGGTGGTGGGCCGAAGTGGGCCAACCTGCCTACGAATCTTTCTGGGAAGCCGTGGATGCCGCACGCGCCTCCGGAAAATACGCAACCCAACCAACCCCTGCATCCACCTGTCTCATTCAGGATACGAGTTCTGAGGGAAGTGTATCGGAACCTGAATCCGCAGGATGATCACCCGCATGAACCCTGGATCGCCTGTGGCAAATCCAACACGCTATAAACAGTCCAAAAAACAGCCCGAATGTTACGGTAATTCCTATGATCCATCCGATAGGAATGGGCTGTGGGTCTATTACACATCGTTGCAATCGGTAATATGAGTAATATTGTTGGCATCCACGGACACATCTTCGGAAATTGTCACAAGTTTCCCATCTTTACATAGATCCATGCATCTTATAAGTCTGTTGGGGTTCATGGGTTTAATTCCCAATCCATCCTAGATATGCGCCATTTACTTCCCTATGTATTTTTTCTCGCCCTCCTGTGTGCCATTGCCCTCTATGCGGCCCAGACAGCCAAAGAGGGATTCCAGAGCGCCGGCACACTCCTGCAATTAGAGACATCCCATGTGCCTACCGAGGAAGAAGTGCGGGATCGGCAACATTGGCTGCGAAAGCGGGTGCGCCAGGATTTATGGGATCTTACCGGATCCTACTAAATTCATTCATCCATGATAAGAATGAATACAGCTCGTAACACTACCCGAAAATCAGCCAAAACCATCCAGCGCCATTTTTCTACACGCCTCATTATTTTGGATGATAAGGTAAATGTGCATATGGCTAGTAAAGGCATTGACGCTAGCAAACTGTTGGATTATGGGATTGCTGCGGATACATTTAAGATTCCGCGGTTGACCGTGGCACAAGAAGGATTTACAACATTTTTGGAGGAATTGGAGCAGACAATTGTTGGGAATCCCCGCTTCTGCCAGGGCATTGATGAAAAGTTCATTAAAAAGTCACTGAAAAAAGAACATATGGTGGTATATGTTAAAAATCAACAATATCCTTATGATATTTTAGGATTTGCTACACTTAGTATATTGAATGGCCGTGAACTCTATGTGGATCTTTTGTGCGCGAACTTAAGCTATGCAGGGATGGGGCGGCACATTATGAAAAATGTGCTGCGGCGCATTCAGACTACATTGGAATTGGATTCTATTGTGCTATGTTCTACACGAGCAGCCCGTCTATTTTATGATCGTGTAGGATTTGAAAGTGTGCCTGAGCATCGCAATGATATGTGTATTCCACCCTTGACAAAAATGGTTTGGAAGCCCACTGCAAAAACACGAAGAACTGCTAAGGCTAAAACAGCTATTTAGCTACTGTAGCAGCTACAGCAGCGGCAGTAACAACGGCCCTTCGGGCCGCAAACATAGCCTCTACTTCCTCTTCCATGCGATTGACCTTGATGACTTGGAAGGACTTATTGTTAGGATGTAGGACCACCAGGGCAAGCTCATCAACCTCGGCACCATACAGTTCTTCCAACACAGTCCGGTAAATATTGAGCTGAATGCTGTAATGCCAGTAATTCGTATCTGGCAGGTGTTCCAGAGGTTCCTTGCCACTCTGCCAGGAATTCTCATATTTCATATCCTTGGCACGTTTCCAATCATAGATTGCAAACTTGCCGTCCGGTTTTTTATACACCATATCAATGGATCCCGCGAGTTTGATATCCTCCTTGAAGACCAACCATTCTGTACGATAGGGCTGGAATCCCTTGGGAATCCGCCACTTGCGTTCAAACGCCTGGAAATAGTCCCATTCTGCCGAGGGATTGGGGGCGAATCCATCGGCCTCCATATTTCCGATGGGATCCGCATTGTAATACTGCTCAATATCCAGATGCATGCGTGTTCCGGCAGTGGACGCCTCTTCGGCCGCGGCGGCCCATTGGGCCTTGATCTCCTCCGCCTTCATGCCGTAATATTTACTCTCAGGCCATTTTCGCGATCCCATCATTTTCGCAATGACTGCATCGGCATCAAAGTGCTCAAAGAAGGTATGGATGAAGGTTGTACACGATGTCCATCCTTCGCGTGTGCCGTCAATCGTGTAGGTATGCGTCTCCTCTTCAAAGGAAATACGAGCATCGCGTGGATGTGCATTCACGCGGGCTAGACGCTGCCAGACAAGAGATCCTTCTACAGTTTGAGGCATTTTAGGTGATGTGTTGGGAATGCTGGTGTTGTCGTGGTTCATCAAGTTTTGAGTGAGGTTGTGAGAAATACATATATTACCGAGGTTCACCAAGGAATTACCGAGGTTCGCTCCGAGGGCCGCAGGCCCTCTACCGCTCACAGTTTGTAGACAAGTCTCTAGACTCCAACATATAGATCCATAGAATTTCCATAAATATTCCTGCTAAATGACTTTATGGAGTGTCTATGAATAAATATGGAATTCCTGGACACGCCTGCATGGGACTTTTGGCGATTTTGGGGGTATTTTTGGATGGTCCCGCTGTCACAGATTTACTAATGCATGTAATGAAGGTTTCAAGAAATACCACGGAATTACAGGGCATGGATATCCGTAATATTTCTTGTAAGGGATCATTGTGTATATTTGCATGACTGTGCCATTGTGAGCACCAAAGGGTGCGAACCTTGGAAATTACCGAGGTGCACCAAAACTTCCAACAAACTTCCCCAAAATCCTTGGGAGTAAAGAAGGGGATGAGGCGGATGTTGGAAATCCTGAATTACCGATGCACACCAAAGCACACCCTAACTTCCAACACTTAGTCTGCCTAATTCATTCACCAATCGTTCCTCCATTCTTCGCAAACTCCGTAATCCCAACACATAGGCAGGATTAGACTGACTATATGATGATGTAACCATATCCTGTATTTCCATGCGAACCTTGGCAAGTTTTTGCCGCAGTTCCTTTACTTTCTCCGATTCCATGATTGACGATTGTATTCAAAAATAAGCGCATTGAATTTAGGCAATCTCCATAATCGCCTTGCCATACAAGTTGTCACCCTTAATGACACTATCCTCCTCGTACCCACTGAACTCATTGCCCTTGGGTGTGGTGTAGAACATTACTTGGCCACCTGCGGCCTTTGCGGCATCCACGGCTGCCTTGAACCGTGCATCCGCTTCATAGCGCTGTTTTACATATGCCTTAATCACTTCAGAAAGTGATGCATCCCATTTATCTCCATCGTATTTCTTGGCCCCTGCACGCTTCATCTCGGTAATCCGCATCATCTTGCGCACCTCATCGCCCTCATCCTCTTGCAGTGACCATTCCTTGGCCTCTGAAATCTTCTTCATCTCGGCGCGTTGCAGGGCGTATTTCTGGTGAATCTCACCGTCCTCCCCAAACAACCGAGGGCCCAGTTCCGGCGTGCTGGTAGCAACCTGGAACTTAGCAGAAGCAAACGCCGCCTCCAGAGAAGGATATACAATGGATGGATCTTTCCAGTCTTTGATGGGGAACTGGGCATAGGTGCCCAGCCACCGCCGCCATCCCTTGTCTCCAAGACCGAAATCGTCTTTGAGCTCACCCTTTTGCCAGACTTTGAAGATTTCTCCACCAGCCTTTGGTGCTTCAGAGACTTTAGGGGATTTGTTGGGAGCTTTGGCGGCCTTTGCAGCTTTAGGGGATTTCGGAGATTTATTGGAAGTTTTGGCTGGTTCCACGACCGGTTCCATTACAGGCTCCGCAGCCCTTGCCGCAAACTCCTTCTCCAACTCCGCCGGCACCTCCTCCATTTCCAACAAAGGTCCTCCCATCTCTGGTAGTTGATCCACGGCAGGGATTTCCTCCGAGGCCGGTGCCTCACCCAGCGGTCCTACAGGTCCCATCGCCTTCTCGCGCTCCGCCGCAGTCAGAGCCGACGCGACACCAGGCGCTGTGTAGGGAATTTCGGCACCCGTGGAACGCCTCTTCAGAATAAACCAGCGATTCAGGAACGAGAATTGCTTGAGTGTGTGGGACATGGGGAATACACGACCCCCTTTCGCCGCCATCTCATAACTCTCCCCAAATGTATTTGTGGAGTGCTGGAGACCTAGCTCAGCCAACTCCTCGGCATTCAGAAGCTCCAGACCAATAGCCTCTAGGCGTTCTTTGAGATAGGACCAGGAAACCAGATATTCCGTGTAACTTTCACCAATGCTGATGAAATTCACGGTAATGGCTTTTCCGAGTCCGGCATCTGTAGGTGCCAACAGATCATCCTCATACTGCTTAGTCACACTCCAGACTTCTACACCTCCCTCTACACCCCGCTTACTCTCACCGAATTTCAGACCATTCAGAAGACCGGCTACAAGATCGCCATCAAAGCAGCAGCCCACAAAGAGACCACCGACGCGCAGGGTTTCCGACACATTGCGGAGCCATCCGTCCAGAGTGGAGCGATCCTTGAAGAAGTAGTGCAGAGAGAACATACATGCCGCGACATCAAAACCGTCCTTGGCCTTGCCCTTGAAGAGCTGGGCATATGGGGGTGCCGCAGCCTCTTCGCTGCTTGCTGCGCTAGACCAAAGAGTCCTAAGCATTGCGCGATCCATCGCACTCTGTCCTGCACCTCCATCGGAGAGTCTCTGGGTTACATCGGCCTGTACAAAGAGCATAGAAGGCAGTTTGCCGTTCAGACGCACCGTCTGATCCAGATAACGCCTGTATGCCCCATCGCGCGCATCTGTCAAGTTGCGTTCGGCTAGATCTGTGCCCAGCACCCATTCCACGCCCCCACGAATCCACTTGTGAATATCTCCCGCCTGGCCACATGTCATATCATACAGGGCTACACCTGGCTTGAGAGCATGCCCAAGTAGGATTTCCTCCTTCACATAGCGATTGTGGAATTCACGGAGACCACGGATGCGATGGAGATCTCGTGCCGGCACCTTGCGCTGGTAATAGGCCGCGGCCTTCACTGCAGTCGCGGCTTCCTCGGCACCTTCCTCCAGAGCACCAGTGCGAATCATATGCTCCGTCACAGGATTATGAATGGACGACCAAATGGAGTTGGCGACCCAATCGGCATTCATGGTACGACCCATTTGTCCACGCTGGAAGCGCTCCGTCTTGTCCCAACGAACACGAATAGGCTCCCAGCGCCATCCGGCGGCTCGTTCGGGATGATAGGCCATCTCCACAATCGCCTTGGATGTAATGGGATCGCCCGTGCGTGTGCAACGCATAGTCTCATTCATGGCCGCGAGATCCTTGGCTGCCGCAGTAGCACCGGCAACATCCGTGGCACCAGCATTCAGGGCAATATAACAAACAGAGGCCATAGGATCCGCGGGCTGGGGCGAGAACTCCACGGGCCTATATTCGCCCTCCTCCAGACTTTTTGGGAGCGGTTTGCGGTTCAGAATGGTGTCGCGCGCATTGGCCAGTGCCGGATCCGTGTTGGAACCCACAAAGAGTCGGAGAGTCTTGTAACGCACCACCTCATTGGTATCCTCATTCACCTTGATCCCCACACTCTCAACACCATCCGTCTTTTCCACCATGACCAGGAAATCAATGGTATTCTCGGCAGCAGGCTTCCACTTCAACTGTGCAGGCCATGTGCCGGTATTTTTGGGGAGGGGGGCAGCATTGGGTGAGAAGATCAGACCATCGCTGTGATAAGGCGGTGATTCCTTGAGATCATCCAGAATAGCCGCGGCCTCCTGGAAAACCCCGTCTTTCGGATCCATAGCTGTGCGGAAGGTCTTCATATGAATTGTGAGAGCTGCGGATTTGGGGGCAGCACCAACACGATCTGCATTGGCAAGGACGCCTGTGGCCGCTGTAAGTGCGGCGTGACGAGATGCGATTTTCCCCTCTTCCTCGGCATTTCCACCACCACGCACAATAAAGGGAAGTCGGGTTACATCGGCGCCTCCTTGTCCATTGTAGATATCAAATGCATAATACCGACTTACGGTTTCCCCTTCATAATTCCGACGCACCCATTCACCATCCAGAATCGTGCCGGCCCATTCGGCAGTCGCTGCTTTAGAAAGACGGAGATCCGTACCATATACGGTCATGTTGGTATCTACGAGATGAATGGTGCCCGTCTTCATAACTACGAGTAGACACCGCTGTCCATCGGCTTTGTCAGTCACATTGTAATCGCCGACACGCAGAGCACCCTCAGGCATAATGTGGGAGCGTTCCAGAGTGGCTGGTTGTGGGCCGGGAAAGGTTCCGACTGCTGCACCTGTTTGGGCCGCCACCAATTCTAACACATTCTTCTTAGTCACCTCGCGTGTTAGAACATAGGAATTCTGAATGCCGCGCAGCACGGTGCCAATGCCCACGAGCAGGGATTTGAAGGTGGCACCTTTCAGGGCCTCCACCTCGGCCTCGTACTGAATGGGCTGTTTGGCGATTTCCGCGGCCACAAAGGAGGCCGCAGGAATGAAATCCCCGCGGGGGGATTTCTTACTTTGCCGGACTAGCGAAAGATCAAAGATCAGGCCTTTATGCTGTAGGGAGCTGAAGGAATAGCGCTTGATGAGACGGAACGATTTGGGAATTGTGGCCCAACGGGCCAGGACATCACGGACTCGCACATCATCCATGGCAAGGGGCAACTCCCGCCGCAGTTTTACACGAGTGCCGTACTCCTTCCAATCCACTTCGGTCTTTGGGCCATCCACGCCGGTGTGTTTCTTGCCCTTTAGGACCACATGAAACGGTTTGCCAATGAGCACATTGTCTTCACAGAATTGCTGTATAATTCCTTCGTCCACCAGAGTGAATCGCAGACCGCCGGCTACCATAATGTTGAGCTTGGTGGGCTGCATCTCTTCTTGAAGACCAAGTGCGCGCAGATGTTGGACCACCTGTAGCCATTTCGTCAAATCCAGAGTCTTGAAGGTGGCCTCCAACTCCACATCGGTACCGTATTCCCATGTCTGAAATAGGGCTTCGGCGGCCGCGACATCATTAGGGTGCAACTCCAGGGACATCTTCTCTACTTTAGGTGTATGTAGCCGTGTCTTCAAACCGAGTGCGCATCCTTCACTTTTGGAATGATACATTCATAAAGTGTAGACATATTAGAAAATTAAGACGGCTGTGCCATTTGCAAGACCAGGTGAACACCCCGTCATATCTGGGGCATTCATGCCTGCCCGTATAGAAAATATGTTATTTTGGGTTGTGCCTACATTTGTAGTCGCAGTGGGAATCGCCATATTTGGAAAAGGTAAGGGAATGCGATAAGGGTGTTGGAAATTTAGGAACCGCGTGTAAGTTCCACTGCACCTCCCTCACTCCCAACATCCGCCCCCGTAATTCCAAAAAGCGTACGCAGTTGTGACCGTTCCTCGGTAGTCCAGGTGCGCGCCTCAGGAGCCGATACAAGCACTTGCACAAAGGCTTTGCCAAATGTTCCAGGCACCTCCTTGCGGGGCATACCCTTTCCTTCAGCCTCCAGGACAGTGAGATGTGTAATCGGGCCGTTGCGCCATTCCACGACAAGCGGGGCACCTGAGGGATGATCAGCAAGTTCACGGCGGAATCCGAGAATGGCCTCACCGAAACTTACACGCACCTTGGTGTGCAGATCGGCTCCACGCCATTCCCAGCCACCCTCGGCACCTTCTGCAGGAGCATCGGCACGCCGCAATGTGAGTACTACATCCCCTGGTTCCTCATAGTCCGCAGTTTCCGAGCACTCTCCTGCGAAGAGCAGGGTTTGTCCATCGTGCATACCTGGTTTAATTTGCACAGTGAGCTCCTTCTCGCGTTCTAGGAACCGCTTGCCATGGCAGTTCATACACTGCTTCATAACACGCCGACCCTCACCGCTGCAAACATCACAAGGTCCCGTGGACTGTGCCATCATACCAGGTCCAATCATTCGCGTCATCATACGCACACCACGACCTCCACAGGGTCCACAGGCCTCGGATTTCTCCGCGCCAGTGCCGGCACATGTCCCACATTTCCGCGATTGATTGAATTTCAGTTTGAGTTCGCGACCGTGGTAAAAATCCGCGAGGCGCAGACCGATATCGGAATGCTTGTTGGGAGCTTTGCCTGGTCGGCGACGCGAAGGACCTCCTGGGCCACCGCCCCCCCCAAAAATACCGCCAAACATGGAACCGATATCAAAGGCCACACCTGGCATTCCAAACGGCCCCATCCCACCCATAAACGAAAAAGGAATCCCGCCCGCGGCCATGCCCATATCTGGGGGACCACCTGCCTCCCCGTCAACGGATCCCGTCATATCATACATCCGCCGTTTTCCTTCGTCACAGAGGACCTCGTGCGCTTGTTGGATCGCCTTGAACTCCTCGGCATTCCCACCACGGTCAGGATGCTTCTCACGAGCTAGGGACTTATAGGCCTTGCGGATTTCCTCCACAGAGGCACCTTTATCAACTCCGAGGGTTTCATATAATGAAGGCATCGGAGTTTAGTAAATCTATTTGTTGGGAATGTGGGTGTGCCTTAGGCTGCTACAGGATACGAAGGATCCATCAGGATTCCGCACTCACCATGAGGTGCGAATTTGGCGCCACGGCCGAGACGAATGTATCCCTGTTCTCCCCATGTAGGGCCCCAAGAATTCTTCACCTTCCAATAAGGTCCCGCGCTAGTATCATTACCATAGCCCACCACAAGAACACCGTGATCCAGATTTGTGCTGCATGCATCGGTAACTACACCCCCAAAATAAAACTGCCAGTCCAGACCATCGGCTTCTACGGCCACTGATACAGGCTGTTGGGCTACCGCGGCCATCAGGGCCGTCTCATTATTCGGCTGGACATCCACATATCCACTCAGATGGGCCACGGCCTCACATGTGTGGCAAGTACCATTTGCACCATCTGCAGAAATGTAGGGATATGTGGCCTCACTGCAAATGCCACCATTTTTGATGATATACTCAAATGCCTGGTCCATCATGCCTCCGTTGCATCCCATATTTCCCTCAGGACCGGAACAATCCACAAGCTGCTGCTCAGAAAGAGAGATCAGATCCCCTGTTTTCAGGAACCAGGCGCCCTCCACGGAACCAGTGGTACTAAACGACCAACAGGATCCGCACTGCCCTTGGTTCTTCACGGGAGTTACAGCACCAGCAGTTACCCAATCTACAGAAGCAGGCAGAGGATCTGTGTAGGAAATGTGGGTAGATTCAGCTTTCTTTTCGGTCATTCTGTATCCTCCTAAATAGCGTGCCGCAAACTCCTCGGGCATGAGATCCGCAAATTGGTTGGCTCCCAGGACAACAGTGCGACCCCGTTGGCGATTCCGCTCCTCAATACGATACAGATTCTTAGTATATACAACTTGACGATATTTGTACTCTTCCTCTGTATCATACTCCATCCCGTGGAAAGTACGCCACTCCTCAAAGGAATGGGCGTGTGCTTTTGCAACTGCTGCAATTAGGCCTGCAAGAAGTAGAAAAGAACGCATTTCTACTAAATAGAGGGAATTATTATCTAAGGGACTGTGCAGCCTTAGATACTAATCATGGAGGGCATATATTCCCAAGACCATATTCGGACATTCCTGCAAAATCATCTGGCGGATCCGCCGCATATGATGTTTTTTGGACCACCAGGCTGCGGAAAAACTGCCATGTCTCGGTATTTTCTAACAGCGTATTTTGACAATCATGGTATTCCACGGGAGGAGCATAAAAACTATATCCTTTCCCTGAATTCCGTGGATGATCGCGGCATTGGAACTGTGCGAGGACAACTTACTGAATTTGTGCGTCGCACACGCAGATACACCTCGGCAAAAGTATGGGTATGGATGGATGATGCAGATTCTGTGCCAGTCGTGAGCCAACAGGCCCTCCGCCGGATTCTGGAAAATTACGATTTACAGGCGCGATTTCTATTTGTTGCAGCGGGACCGGAACCATTCATTGAACCCCTACAAAGTCGCTGCGTCATGCTGCAATTTATGCCCGTAAATATCGTAGCAAATATGAACTCCTTCCATTCCAACAAGGATCTTGTAATTTCGGAGGAAGCTCGGGCATGGATGGTGTCCATGTCACTTGGGAATGGTCGTATGTATAAACTCTTTCATCAAATGCTGGAAGCAGCTGATATGAATAATGTAGGAGCTGCGGATATACAAACAATTGTCAATTCACCACCCGTACGACATCTGGAAACTCTTGGTAGAGCAGCACTTTCAGGGAATCGTGTAGATACATTGAACGCCCTCCTGAATTTATGGAGTATTGGGTATTGTTTTGAAGATATCGTGTATTTAATGGAAATTGTCTGTAAGATTTACACATTTTTTACACCCGAGGAATGTGCCCGCCTATTTTTAGCGTGCGGTGAAGGACATGTGGCCATGATTATGAATAAGACACGACTGTTGGATGCCCTAGCAGTTTTTACTGCCCCTACAGTTCTCGGACCCTTCTAATTTCCAACATATCAATAAAATCTTCATGAATACTAGGAATGAATTCGTATCATTCGTATTATTCAGTATTAAATAAATATTCTGTATATGATGCCGAACGATTGGCGCCTTCTCTTCGGAAAATACAGGATATTGTGCACGGATTTTACAAGTCTCTCATGAGCTCGGAACGAATCAAAAAACAAGATCTGATGGAGTTTCTAATACATCAAGTATATACAAAAGACACTCCTTTTTCGGCAGCACTTCACGAGTTTGTACAGGCATCCGATGCGTATCCTGCAAATTTCGCGCATTCCAAAAAATTACCGGAAGATGCACGAGTGTTTCCTGCAATTGTGGCATTGAACTCATTATATGATGCAATTAAGGAAGGTGAATCTATAGAAAATGTTGTACAGTATATGTATTTGAAAGGATATTTTGCGGATATTCTGCAGTATGTAAAACACCTACACGAGAACAACAATAATGATACACCCAGTAACACAAACTCACAACGCACTTTGTCTATTGGTTCGGTCGTAAATGCCTCTTCCCAGGTTTCGGGAAATTCTGCTGTATCCGATATTTCAACTGGCATTGCAGGGCCCCTACACACTCCGAATAACAACGCATGGTTTACCGAAGGTGCTTTTGGACCAATGAATGCAGGAGGAGGAAAACAAAACTATACGCGAAAAAGAAAGAGTAATAAGCGAAAGTATCGCAAATCGCGCAAACATTAAGCAGATTCATAGGATGCCTCTGCCTCTTCGGCCACTTCCTCGCTAACAACGGCATCTGAAGTAGTTGCGGATGGCTTCAGCTTCTCAAGAGGCACCCGCTTTCCATCACGACTCACTGTACACAGCAGCCATCCATTAAGTGACTTGGAACACTCGGAGCTACGCTCTCCAATATCCTCTAGCATATGTGCCAGCGTTGCCACAAGCGTTGTGGGATGATCAAATGTCATATCACTCTCTGTAACTAGCTTGCCACCACGCATAGTTACAGCATGCTCATCAAAGCGACGATCTCCCAGAGGAATACGAGCAATCACCTGCTCACCCTCACGGAGGAACTCGGAGAAATTCACCTCCGCGGGCTTACGACCGCGCTTCTTGCCCTCGGCCGCCTTTGCCACAGACGACTCGGTGGTCGGCGCAGCGGAAGTCTTGGGCTGCCGTGGCTTACGAGCCTTCTTTGCTACGAGGGCAACAGAAGTCACTGCACTGGCCATTGCATTAGCCATCGGCTCCACATACTGAATATTTGCACGACTCTCTAGAGCCACAACGCGATCCTGAAGCATACGAATTGTTACGGCCTGCTGCTGCACTGTGGAATACAGCAGAGTCATATTTGCAAACCAATCACTCATAGGAGTGGAGGAAGAGAGTGTAGGGAATGAGGACATTGTAAGGAATATACTGGGGGAAGGGAAGTAGCGAAAGCAATCTGTAACTTCCTCACACCCAAGATTTGTTTTTGTTCATTTTTTGGCGTTTGCAGCAGCAAAAACAACAGCGTTTCCACAACTTACAAAAAAAAGAATCATTTCGCTCATCAATGGACATTTCAATACACTTACAATTGAGCTAGATGCTCTATATCAATTGTAGGAATTTTGGATTTTACATGGTCACAGTGGGGATCGAACCCACGACAAACACCTAGCACGCATACTAACTTGTATAAGAGTGTCTTTCTACCAACTGAAATATGTGACCTTGGTTGCCTTCTGGTGAGCCATTTGGATACCATCGGGACAATTAGTTCTCCGCGCCACGTCTTTAGATCACTTATACAACAAGGGAGCATGGTACTGACAAACAATCCCAAATCGTTCGGAACACCAACACTCCGCTATATCCATTTCGCGGTATCTATGATATGCGCAACATGAATCGTATCCAAAGCAACCACATGGTGCATTACACTCCGATGTTGGGATTCCGGTATACAGTGTAATGTGTGGGCAGAGCGAGAATTTCGTGTGTAGACGCGTCAAAAGTGCGAGCCTATCCGCATAAATTTGCACTTCGGTAACATCTATGTGCAGGGGATCCAGCTCATCATGGGATCCGATACAATCCCATGGAAGAGCGTAACGGTAGGGGGAGGAATGAAGAACACGAATGAGCATGGTTGTATAGGCTTTTCACCATTATGCAAACATATCATGTAAAGACATCATTTTTTACCCACATAGTGTAGAATGGGGACTTATTACAGAGATGTGTTGGGAGTTCGGATAGTCCGGCAAATACACACGGAAGCAGAATATTCCGAAGATTATGAGACCGTGTGGGAATATGAGGGACCCTACTGGCGTGAATTGGCAAAAGCGAAACTTCAAGAATTTGCTGATACTTCACTCACCGTTCAAACAAAACATGAGATTTCCACATCATACGATGCCAATCCAACACAAAAATCCTATGCATGGCTAACATATACATTCAGTTTATAGCCTTGGCAAGTAAACTGTATAAGGGAGGCTAATCCGGCAGCCATGGATTTTTCTGGTTATCTCTTACAACGGCATTATAATCGGTATAGAGCGGCAAATTAACAAGGGACTCGCAGGCATTCATACAAATGTTCTGGTTTCGTCCGGCAGTTGTTTATTTATTTTTGTGGGCGCAGCCCTTCAGGATTCCAACAGTCTGGGCTCTCAGCCAGCCCGTGTTGCCTCCCAAATTGTATCGGGCATCGGATTTTTTGGTGCGGGTGTTATTGCAAAGGAGGGTATGACCAGACATGCGAGTGGCGACATAGTCGCCACTTCTTAGCATTGTCTGGCAGCTCTGCCAGACTTGCGATTGCTTCATATTCACAGTATCCCGTTCGCCAAGGCGAAGGGGATGTTCTGAGGTATTTTGCAACTCGCAAGTCTGGGCATGACTGTCCGTGGCATTAACTCGGCGGCGACTTTATGGTGCTCTGCGGCAATTGGTTCTTTGTGTGGGGGCGGAATGTTGCCATTGGCATTTGCCTCTACTCTCATTATTGCCGGCGTAAGTTTATTAAACAATTATATAAAAAGACCTCCTACAACTTGGTAATTCATTGTCCAATAGATGTTGCTGAGCATGTAATACAGTATATAGAATCCAAAAGTTCCAATGTTCTTCTGAATAAGTTTGAAATTCAATATGTTACCAATGAATGCGTGTTAATTGTTCATGTAATTGATTATGAGAATACACTGGATAGTAGAAAAACATATGTGCATGAACTTGAAAAACATGCTGTGGGAATTCAGAAATGCGCAATAGAAATTGTATTGGGGCTTAGAGGCGCAGGTACAGACTCTCGGGTTGGGCGATGCCCCGCAAGAGCTGGCCCCGCACATCCTTCATATGATCCAGCATTTCCAGATCCCCACAAAAGGTCGCCATGGCCAGCCATTCGTCAACCAGATTCGCCGTCTTTAGAAGACTGCGCATCAGGTTGCCCTCATACATTCCGTAGTCGCGCACAAGTGCCCCAGCCTCGGCACCATCCATCCAAGAAGCTAGGACATTGGCCCAGAATGGATGGGTGGACCAGAAGGTGGAGGGGGACTCTACGCCGCACTCGCGATCCAGACGCCTTCCCTGTACACCCCAGGCATCCAGGCGTTCCTGGGCCTCGCGCACAATGGGTCCCAGCCCTTCACATCCTTCTGCAGGCACCGCGTCCAGAATGAAAGATGCCAGAGTCCCTACAATCTCTGTTGGCGTCTTACCGGCAAGAATACCCGATTGATAGAGTTTCACCATCAGAATCGGATTGCCCTCGTTGATTTCAGTAGCCAAGACACCCGCGTGGGTGAGTGTAGGGATTGTGGTTGTTGCGGTTGTTGCGGTTGCGGTTGTATCGGAAAGAGTGGCCGAAGATGCAAATCCCTCCAGAAGACCCCATTCACGCAGAGCACGCAGAACAGGCCGTAACCGATCCGCAATCCCCACACGCGTCGCCGCCTCCCATTCAGCGGCCAAGGATTCTGCGTGCGTCTGTAGCTCCTTCTCGCGCCGCCACACACTCTCGGCCTGTCGCCAAGCCGCCGAATCATGCTCCTCCACCCATCGGCGGAGGGCCAGCTTGGCCGCCTTCTGTTTGGCATTCGTGAGGATACGCGCCTTGATCTCCAGATCCGCGCGCTCCTCCAGGGCTACTCGTTGCGCGGCGGAAAGCCGCGCTTTCTGGGCCTCCCATACCCCCTGTGCCGCCTCCATCTCGTCCTTGAGCCGCCTGAGTGCGGCCTCGCGCTGCACCGTCCAATAACTCTTCTCTAGAAGGCGTTCCCATAGGGGCGTAGCCGCCGAGGCACCTGCCAAATGAACTGCCTTGAGCACGAAATCATAATGGAACTGGATGCGACTCTGTAGGGAGGGCAGGGATCCGCTCATTACACCACGGAGCTCCTCGGCAGGCAAGGGCTCCCGCGCCGGCAGATAGAATACATGACCCCGTACATCCTTGCCACGCCGACCTGCACGACCAGCCATCTGCGCATACTCATCATACCGCAGTGGGCGAAAGCCCCCACCCTCTGCTCCCGTGGGCTTCTCCAGACCCGTAAAGACCACCGAACGCGCAGGCAAATTCACACCAATGGCCAGTGACTCTGTGCAAAACAGGACTTTTACGAATCCCCGCTGAAAGAGGATCTCCACACCCTCTTTCAGCAGGGGTAGTAAACCACTGTGATGAAAGGCAATGCCGCGCTGCAGAAGACGCACCATCTGGTGATATTGTGGGAGATGTTGGAGTACCTCGGCATGCCGATGCAGATGAAAGGAGAGAATGTGCTTGACATCGGCCTCCTCGGAAGTCGTCAGTAGAGTCCCTGCCACCTTCTCCGCAAATCGTTCGCATTCTTTACGGCTGAACGAGAAGAAGAGTGCGGGTAGGAGATCTCGTGATTTCATGGTCGTGATGCATTCGTTGAGCTGATGTGGGAAGCTCTGGAGTTTGACTTTTCCCTCACGACCACCTGCGGATTCCCCTGCCCGTTTGGCAGCTGCCACCGTCCGTTTCCAATCGTCATGGGCATCCTTGGTGGCCTCGCGGCCACGGAGCCATTCACGATAAAGACCCACATCGGCCGCCGCCTCATCGCGATCCTTGAGTACAAGGGTCTCTTTAAGCCCAGGGGACCACAAGGAGTGCGTGAGGGGCACAATGCGGTAGGTGGTGGCTAAGAGCCAGCAGGGGACCTGTTTGATCTCGCCCAGCCAGGCGGCGAATGCCTCGGGCTGATCAATGGTGGCCGAAAGCATCACGAGACGCACATCCGGTGGCATCAAAATCAGGCACTCTTCCCAGACATGGCCACGATCTGGATCATTTATGTAATGCACCTCATCAAATACCACGGCACCAACACCATCCATGCGCACGGCACCTGCGGTGCCAAGGGCCGCCGTAGCCGTGGACGCCTTGAAAAGCAGATTGCGCAGGATTTCCGTGGTCATTACGACGATTTGGGCGTCCGGATTGGACTTGATATCGCCCGTCAGAATGCCCACAGACGCCGCGGGGAAAAGGTGTTTGAGATCATGGTATTTCTGATTGCTCAGGGACTTGATTGGCGTCGTATAAAACACGCGCCGACCGGCGGCGAGCTGGTGGGCAATGGCATATTCTGCCACTAGGGTTTTCCCCGAACCCGTTTTTGCCGTTACAAGCACATTTTCGTTACGATGAATCGCTGCGACGGCCCATTGCTGAAAGGGATCTAGGGGGAAGGTGTAGGAAATTGCGGGATCCGTGGGCGGATACTCGGAGCAAGGCTCAGTAAGGGAAGGAACACGAAGAAAGGACATGGCTGCTGCGGAAAGGCTGGGAAAGCAAATGGACACGATAGCAAAAAAGGAGGGAGAGTGGAATAGATTTCATTTTTTGGTTATGCGCGCTCTACTGTAATTTGAACACTCGTGGGATCCATGACACTAGTGGAGGATGTGCTGTTGGTGTTAGCAGCATCAGCCGTTGTAGGGAGTGTGGGAATAGGACCAGCCGTATCTTCACGCATCAGAAAGGCCAATACACCACAACACATGCAGCAAACAGCTACGATACCAACGCAGATCATAGCAATATTGATGAAGAAATACACGAAGACGAAATATTCATAGGGCGATTGTTGGGATTGCGGGATTCCACCGAGTGTATGAAAGAGGAGTACACAGTTCCAGATAAAGAGACCCAGTCCAGCAACTTCCTTTACGGACTTGCAGCAATTGTTTTTCCCAACAATAGCTGCGAATAGATTTGAGAGGAATCCGATGTATCCGAAAGAGCATTCGGAAATTACATAGGCTAGTAGCAACTCAGAGGGAGCCTGGGAAGTGCCCAGAAGAACGGATGTCCAGATGGCAATTCCTAGATGTAGGAATGCCATCAGGAGAGAAGCAATGCGCGAGGCAGTGTGAACTGTTTTGGAGGAAGCCATTTGGATTGGAAAGAATGCGAAAGGGGAAGGAACCACTCAACCTTGACCAGGCAAGGTTACCAAGGGATCAACTTTTTCCTTCCTTAGTCTAGAATAGAATGGATCGGTTTTGGTCGTTAGCATCCCGACCCGCCTTTTACCAGGAGGCATTTCAGAGCCAGTTTAAGGCTTCAAAAGCTCCTAGTAAGGATCTTTTGCAAAAGCTTAATGCTGTATCTTTAACGGGACCTATGGGAAATCAAGAGTATTTTCGGGGATTGATGAGGGATGTGTTGGGAACAACCGCACCTGTGATTCGTGCTGAAGGATTTCAGGGAACCTCAACCGCAACTGCAACCGCAACCCCAACACTGGATCAAATGATAACTTATATTGATGTATCTGGTTCCGGCACACCAGAAACTTTTCAAACAGCTCCTGGAATTACTACATTGTCACAAATTGATCAATTGGAAACATTCTATTTGAATGCAGAATCGGCTCGCACAGATCTGTTAACGCAAATTCGCGACTATATTTGGAATCAAATTAGTACATTCCAAACAATTGTTAGCAATGTATCATCCATTCGCGATATTTCTGGAGATGAAGTAACTGTAAATGAATATGCGGAAACAGAAATTCAGAGCATGAATGAGGGTGATCTTGTAACTACCTGGAATACCTACATTTCTGCCAAAGACACATTGCTTGATTCTGGAGCAAATAGAGTGGATACAGTATTGACTGCACAACAGTCATTGTATGACAGACTGTATAGCACTTATCAGAGATTCCGAGGACTCCAGTCTGTATCGGATATAAGTGATAAACTCAATGACTTGTCTGGATCAACTGTTCAAGCTATTCCTACATTAGTTTCTCTTCAAGCTTCTAATTATGCCATTGTAAATTCCTACTTTGCCGTTAATGGATACCTGGATGGATTGATTACATTTGTGCGTACTAACTTGGGAGCCTGGGAAGACGATTACTTTTCTGTTTACAATGCATTGCCTTCCAACATCAAGACCACTATGCCGTATACAGATATGAATTTTAGCAGCAAGACCGCCGAACAATTGATTTCAGCGATGAATTCCTTTGGAGGTGTTGCACCAATTGAGACAACTGGACCTGCACCAGCACCTACTGGTGATATTACAAAACTCATTACCGGTACTTTCCAGGAACAAGCAATTAAAGCTGTAAGGGCATTTTACAAATTAATTGTGGAAAATTTAGTAGTATTTACAGATATTGCGGATGTAACCGGTAACACTGTATCAATTTCTGTTGCATCCAAACAGTATTCTTATAAAGATGTAACTATAACAACCGATGCAACAACTACTACCATTAAAACATTATTGAGTGGAATCACAAGCACATTGGACTCACTTGCACAGACTGTAACTGCAGATGCATTGAGTACAAATGACCAAAAAGCGATCGCTACAATTCGTGCAAAGTATGAGGAAGGTAAGCTTGCTGCATTTGAGCAAATTAAAACGGCTTTCAGAACAAGGTTGGATGAATACAATACATTGTATAATATGCAAGAGTTTTTCAAGAATGATGATGGGACTCTGCCATCTGATGCTGCATTTACAAAACTGAAAGCCCTTCCTGCAAATACTACTGCGCAAAACAAAACGGATATTAGTGGATTTACTGTGGATAGCCAGGGAACCTTGCCAGAATTACGATACCGATATTTTATTACAGAGTATAAACAGCTTGTAGACGCATATGTGCCAGTCTATGAATATATTAAAAATATAACAAAAACCATTTATGATACTACAACTGTGTTGACTACCGAGGAACGCCCAGATTATCCGACGGTTGCTGCTCCAACCTTAAGTGGCACAAATCCTGGAACTTTTGATTTATCAGGTCTTTCTATGAAGGCACCTACAGCATGTGTTGATGTTTCGGGCAGCAAATGCACAATTAGCCAAATTGTGCCGGATATGGATGCATCTGGCAATACATTTAATGAGTTTTATGGAACTTATATGAATGCCAGGGCAACTGGCAATGCCACTGTCTATCCCATTTATGACTTGCGCAAGGTAATTGTCACTCTTTCCACTAGTTTGCTTGATCAGTTCAATTATTATGGTAATATTCAACATAAGATTTTCAAGAAAATGTATGATACGATGTATGATATATTGGATAATTACAATGTAGTCAATAATTTGGAGACAACACTCATCACACCAGAAGATTGGGTCGATAACCCAGACATTGCAGAAGTGAGTAGAAAATTTAAATCGCAGAACTCAGCATTTGTGGATTATAAAGATATGTTGACTGGCAAAATTAAAGCAGCCTTAAAAGCGTATTCAGATTTATACTCAAATTATTCCAAGTTCCGATCAAGTGCTTTAGCACCTTCCACTAATCTTGCAAGCACCTCATTAATTGATGACTCCATTGCTGAAATACCTTTTCCTGAAAGAGATTCTACTGTAGATACACTGGAAAGCGTCACAGCGGACCAGACTGATAATACATTGTTCCGACTGGCCAAGAAGTATGGCATAGACGGTATTGCAATAAGTTATGATACCTATGACACAACTCAAAATCTACTTCCTCAATTGATTGACTTGACAAAGTCCGAAGTATCCGATTATATTGGCAAGTATGCATCGCGTTTCCAGAGTTTGGCGCCGTCTACACGCACCTTGGGAACAAGTGCACCCACCGCTGCGGATCAGTCTGCACTATCTGGAACTGCCGTAACTGCTCAGGCAATTCTTGACAAAATGTCCAACTATGGAACTTATTCTACAGGAGTGTTGGAAGCCGTGGATCGCGATATGGTGTTAGACAGACTGGACGACTTCAATGATATGTATTTGAGAAATAAAAACATCATGGAAGCCGTGGATGCCACAACATACACTGTTCTCAAAGGCAAGTTTGAGACACTGGGAAGTACTACATTTTCCACAAGCACAAGTATTTCCGCAACCATTGAGAGCAAGGTATCGGCAGATATTGATGTATTTTTGGCTGAGCAGCCCACATACAACATTACAACCATAACAAGTGCGTATAATTTGTATGATGGTAGCATCACGGCTATGAATTCCTCATTGATGTCGGATATTAGTGGTATTCGTGCAAACATCGTTGCCTTGAATTCAGCATATAGGACATTTTACAGCAATTATTCCGATTTTTTCAGCTTATTTAGTGATAAGTCAAGTGGTTTGACATTTACTAATTTGGCACAATATACCACTGCAATTCCGGCTACTATAGATGGTGCCAATACTCAAATAGCCTATACTGACACAAAGCAAATGGTTAGCGATGTAAAGTCAAACTTGAAATCCTTTGTACAATATATTGATGAAGTTGTTGGAAAGGAAAACTACTTAAAATATAATGATGTACCGTCAACTTCCAACATTTCAACAGAGGATCGTGGCAATTTGAATGAAGTGTTGCCTAGCTTTGATAATACGGGAATTCTGACAAATGCTGATAAATTGTCAGCCTTCTGCGCAGCATCCAAAAACTATACAGGCAAACTCAAATCCTTGAAAACATGTATTGATAATTTGGACAGCTTTATGGTTTCAATTAAAACCAGTTTCAAGACCGGTATACAAAATAAGATTGGGGAATTTTTGGGTTATTATGATAAATCGTTGCGCGAAGCTCTAAAAGCACCTGGGTCACCCAATGAAAATCGTTTAGCTGCAACTATTGTATGTCAAAAGCCCACTGGAAATTCTGCAACAATCAGCTGTAATGACACTTCTACATCCATAGATGATGAAAATTACGATACAACTTCTACTGAGAACTATTCACAAGGATATCCTTTTATTGATAGCGCTTTCCTGAACTCTGACTCTACCAATATAATTAGTATAACTGATTTGAATTCGTATTTTACAAAGTATAAGGATTTAATTACGGATATATCCAATCTTTCCAAGAAGTTACTTGGATTGACAGCACTGCGTCCTATTATGGTCGGATATATTCAAACATATTATGATACATATTCAAATAATAAATATAAAGATATTATTGAAGTGGCTAAAGTTCAAGCTTTGCAAGTATATGCTGACTTTAAAGCGGATGTATCTGGCGCCAAACAATACTTTCCACAAATTGAAAGTTCTGGCTACTCAACCCAATCCGCTTCATTTAATAACTTGACTGAAGATCAGCTAAATAATACATTTTTACCCTATGCTACCGCTGATTCAACTGCTACACCTCCTCGCATAGAAGGTTTCAAGTATCGCACATTGCTTAAATTGATGGCTTCAGCTGTCATAAATGTAATAGTGGACTTTGAGGATAAGCGTACTCTAAATGACGATATTATCCAGGCTAGATTTTCTTCACTTAGTGATACTATAAAGGACATTTCATACACTGTTGCTGATAAAAACACACTTGATACTTCTGGTGTAACATTATCAACTATAAATCAATATTACGATAAGTATTTGAAGTCTGGTGGATTGAATGACTTATTGGAAACTGCAATCAGTACTGGAAGTGCAAGCAAGAAAAAACGAGATGCTGCAATTGGCGCCATGCGCGCATTTTCCGATGTATACTCAGCATTTAATACACGATTGTTTCCTGATCTACCCAATTCAGGAAAATATTCATCGCCAAATTTGGGATCCGAATTTACTTCTATGTTGCGTAAATATAACGATACTACAAACACCGTATACTATCTTGACGGGTCATCAAGAACACAGGCGTTTAATGATTTATCTGATCCTGAGTTAGATTCTTTAGCGGACAAGTATTACGGTGCAATTCCTGTTACTCCAACATTCAATAAAGATGCATCTGGTACTGTTGTGTATCAAACGGATTATTCCGTAACTAAAACGGATACATTGGTTGGACTTATCAAATCTAGACTTAATGCAGAAATACAGACATTCAAAGATGAGTATGATGCAGCAAAAGATATTTCAGGTATAGTGGCATTATGGGACAATACAACAAATGCATTTGTTCCTTCACTGTTCCAAACTCCAGCCATAAATGATATGATTGACGAGGATAAACAAAAAGTTACAAATGCAAAGTCAAAATCGGAAATAGATTATATGGTTATAAAGTATTTAGTCACTGATAATCTTGAAACAACTGGACTCAAGAACCAATTATCGGATGTAATTAAGAATATTCAAACTTTGCGGCAGAAACGCGATCTTGCACAGGCATCCTTTATTCTTTTTACTTCTATATTAAACGCATTTCCACAGGATACACTCATGAAGGATTTATCCTCCAATGAACTGCAATTTATTGATACTTATTACAACCGCAGCACATCTACGGTGAATCAGGCATTTTATGGATTGAGTGTTGGAAATGATGGTGATACTTTGGTACTGCCAACAACTGCTCCAACACTAAATGGCATCATCAATTATTTCAATGCTGAGAATGGCGCTGGTGTAGGTGCACTATATACCGAAATAGGATCACGTATAATTTCAATCATTAATGATTATAAGAATAACTACTTTTCTGCACCGAGTTCCAGTTTATTTTCAAACCGGTTTGTTACGGCAGGACGGTTAGGAGCTCCTTCTTCTCAAATCTATTCGGAAAGTTCCCTTGTTACCAACAGAGTAAATGCGGATATAAGTGGTGTGAATACATATGTTGCAAACAGATCCACAACTGGACTTCAGAATCTTTACGAAAAATATGCAGGCAATGGATCTATTGCTGGATATCAAAAGGAATTGGGTGATTTGATTGATTCGCTGACAGTAGGAAAGCAGAAACGCGATTTAGCCAATGAAGAACTAGTGGATTGTTTCAATCTTGCAAAACCGTTTGTTGGATCTGCAAGAACCATTTCCGCATTAGGGTTTACTGTTCCTTCGGAAGTCAACTTGTATATTAATTCAACAGGAACAGGAGTTACAGATTCCTTCTTTGACTTATCTAATGCTGAGTTGGAAAGACTTGATACAAAGTTTGGCGAACTTTCCGATACTTCTGTAACATCTTCGCCTTTCTCACTGACTGGTATTCGGTCTGCACCGAATTTGAATGCCGATGGGGCTTCTCTGATTGATGCAATCCGTTATTATGTATTTATGCTTATTAAAGATGTCAATACAACTTATACTAATAATAAAAAATATTTGGACTTGCCTGGTGTTGTCTTGCCGGATGACATTGCAGTGTTTACCACCACAAGAGATACAGACATTAGTGGCCTTCATACTGCCAATGAATCAAGCTTAGCTAATATGCAAACAAAATATTTTAACTTGAAAGATCTTATTATTTCTACTGCAGGTCCCCTTGCTTTAACAGATTCTTTGCGTCCAAAGGCTGTAAGTGCAGCAGATGCCTATTTGAAACTCTATGATGCTTATAAACCTTTTGCGGATATAAGCGGTTCTTCAGAATATACTAATATGATATTAGATTATAACTATATTACAAGTATTTACGATGCAAATGATACTCAATCACAGTTAAAATTAAGTGTTAATAATACACTGTTGGAATGTGTGCGAAAGAAATATGTGAATCCGTTTGATTCCATAGTATATGACTCTGGTGTAAGTGGTGTATCCTGCGACAATTCCACAATTAATTCTGATTATGCAAATAAGACTAATGCATATACACGACTTCTAAAAGCGTGTGCAGAATTAGTGAAAACTAAAATAGATTCTGTTGTTACATACTATACAGACAATAAGAATGACATTGAGGAGAATGGTCGTGAAGCTCTTGATACACGAATTCGGCATATTCTTACAATTCAACCAGACACCACCAACACTGAACCCAATAATGATAAACAAAGCATAACAGACACACCTAATGACCAGTTAGAGACAAAACTCCAAAACATCATGAATAAATATTATAACAATGGGCAAAATTCAATCATGTCTTTGGTGCAAAATGCACAGTTCAAAGGCGATGAACTTGGATCTGCTCGTAGAAATATGAATAGTGCTATTTCTGATTTCAGATCCCAATATGACCTATACAATGCGACAGGCAGTATTTTTGATGCGAATATAAGAAGACGAAATGGAACTAATTATATATCCTTTTTATCCAGCAACACAAATGCAACCTCCTATATTTCCAATATGGGTCCTGGCACTTCTGAGACTTCTTCAGCATATACATACCTAGACAAAAATAATCGCTTGAAATTTACAACGGCCTTTAAGGCTCTTTCTTTACCTCAGCTGGAATCTGAAAAAGTGGCATTTGAAAACTTGCTGAAAAATACAACAGGATCCTATTTATCAAGTGTTAAATCGGCAGTTGAGCAATTTATTATGGATTATAAATCCGCATGGGATGCAGAGACAACTTTATTTGGGGATGTTCTGGGTAATGCCGATTGGGATGTGAATATTAAATATCCCAGCCTGAATCCAAAAGTATCCGATAGTGAAACCTTGAGTACCGATGATGATATTAGTGTTGTAAGCGCCATTACAAGTTTGCCATCAATTTCTTTGGTTAATCCTTCTGCGACGAATGAGGTTATTCCTACTGCCATCATCCCCAAATATCTAAAACTCTTTTCATTGTTGGATTCGGCAATTACGGATGCAACTCGTCAACAAGTATTATACAAATGTCGCGACGCAATGTTGAAACTTTATACTTTATATGATTCATTCAAAAACCAGATTGGCAAACCGGCAAGAGTTACAGAGGCCGAATCCTATTATGATTTTGCAACACGCTCAAGAACATCCAATGCCGGTTTTAAAACCACTGTGGCTGACAAGTCAAATTTAGATATTGGAGTCATTACTACAAATATTATTACGGCTTATACCAATTTATTTGCAAATATCAAGAGCACTCTTAAATCTCTTATTGAAAGTTACCAATCTTTGCGCAAACAATTCTTGGAATTCTATGATGAAAATAAAGAATCCTTGGGATCCATAGCATTTGTGGAATCTCTTAATAGAACTCAAGTGAACAATGATGATAGTAAACAATTAGCGGATCTTTCTGGAGCATCCACAGAAGCTGCTTTGATTACGATACGCGATTACTACATTGCTGGCAGTCCTAGTTTATTCAATCAAATGATGACCCTGGTTGAGGATTATTTCAATGGGAATACAGGTGCTATGGCCAAATATGAGACTTCCTTTGATAAATTGTTTGGATCAGCACCACCGGCTACAGGATTGGCAACCCTCACATCCCAATTTGCAAGAGGATCTTCCGAAACTACAGAACGCGATTTAACTTCACTGAAAAATACCGTGTCTCGTTACGATGCACGGTATGATGAAGTGCGGCTTACTAATGCACGCGTGACCGCTGCCCAAGCTATTTTAGGATACTGGGAATCTATTGGACTGATGACTCCAGAAATTCAAGCCAAGGAATTAGCAAGCGCTTTATATATTGAATCTAGATCCTATATTAATATGGATACTGGTTCATTTACAACCACATATATGAATCTTGGCGGTATAACAAATAGTGTTGTCAATACTTCCAAATATAGCGAAATACAGTCAAAATTCAGTGCCAAATCCTCCGTATTATTGACTGAGTTGAAGGGACAATATGAAACTGAGGTTGCTGAATTTTCCACCCTTATATGGCCGAAGTATATGCAATATGTTGGAAAAACGGATGTTTCCATCCCAATGAATATTCCGTTTGTGGGAGACATGGATTGGTTCAAAACGCACATTGGTGAAAGAGGTCTCAATACTACTGTAATTGAAATAGTTGCAAATAATATGAATGCCACACCTTATAATGGCATATCACCAAAAGAAATGTTCAGTCGCATGCAGAAGTTTGTGAAGGAATTCAAGCTGTATTTACTCGCATTGGATTATCAAATGAAGATTATCAAGGATGCCACAGTGTCCAGAAACCCACAAAGTGATCCCTACCGCTACATGTTTGCAAAACCTGCCACAATGGAAGCATTTGCCATTCCTCAACAAGCTTCAGCCTTGGATGCATTCTTTACTAGACCTTTGCAACCGCAACCCCAACAAAACACAGCAGCATTAGAAGCTTTTTTTACACCAACTAGATATCAGCAACCTCAACAGTTCCAAACCCAGCAACCACAACAGCCACAACCCCAACAACAGCCCTTCCAATCCGGCGGCACAAGTCGTTGGAGTTTATTCTAGACCACAGAAAGAGTAAGAATGCAATGGGATGGCATTTCCGGTGGCTCCGCACCTATTGAATTCACCACCACAACACCACTATCCCAACATAAAACGGAATATGCATCTGGTGGCGCTCGTGAGCTTGCACCTACAGGCAACCGAGGAGGTATGTTGGAAATGCCGGCTGTCCTGAAAGTTCGTAAAGGACAACAACAGGGGACTCCCGTAGCTCCTCTCCCCGCTTCCGCGGGGATTCTTCGGCCTCTCGTGGAATTACGAGCCGAACAACCCACGCGCCGATCCGATTACCAATCCGCAGATACCTGGGCAACAACCACCTATGCCCCATGTGAGACTCAGCAACCAAAACCCCTACACGAAACCCAACCCAATCGTGTAGAAAAACCGCATATGCAGATGACCAATGCTTCTTGGGAACCTTTAGGACCTCAATTCCAAGGATACGGGGCCAGTCATGCACTTCCTACAGAATATATGTTCATCCGTCGGTCTGCACGAGGCAAGGAGGGCAAGGAGGGCAAGGACTAATCCGAAAGATAAACCGATGTTCTGGTGTACTCCGAGTATCCCAGAATGCCGTAACTTGCACTAGACTTCCGCTTTCCAGTTCCCAACTTTCCCCTGTATTGCCGCGATTCCCAACACATATCCCTCCTTTCTCGGATTCTCTCAAAAGGGCCATGGTCACCTTGATCTGCCTCCGCCACTCTGGCACATACACACGCAGCCGCACTTCTTTTGCTTCTCCAGTACCTTCGTCGGTTCTAACAGGCTTCCACTCCAGAATCCATCCACGGCTGGACCGCAACTCTTTGGCCGAGAGATGTGCCAAACACCAGGCCTCCCGCTCATAGGCCCGTGCCTCCTTGGCCCGTTCATTGAGCCATTCTGCACATCCTGGCTCCGCACCCTGCACGGCCTCGGCTTCCAACATGGCGACTAGGATTCGCTGATTGACGAGATCCGCATACCGACGCAGCGGTGATGTTGCGTGACAATATTGTGATACACCAAGACCGGCATGGGATACATCCTCTCCTGCCTTTCCTGCCTCGCTACCAACATATTCCCCCGCCGCGTAGCCGAGAAATGCGAGCTCGGTACAGCCCGTTTTAGCGGCCAATGCACCGTAGCTGGTTTGTGTAATTCCTGCATGCCGCCGCAAGATGCCATGGCCTTTGATCTGTTCCGCAGCGGCACAATTGTAGGTAATCATGGCCACCTCAATCCATCTGTGGGGATCTGGGCTCACCTCCGCCTTCGTAATGGCCTCAAGGAACCGAGGGAGCATGTTGGAAATTGTGGCATCCTCCAGAACCGATTCATAGGTAAATGTGCGCTGATTGATGATGCGGAATGCTCGCCATACAGGCTCACTGGTTGCACACTCCCCCTCCAAATCCACGAACCACACCGCAGCTACAATGCCACGGGACTTTCCATCGGCCAGAAGGGATCCCGCATCTTCCGATATCTGTCTTGGGAGCATGGGTTCTATCGCAACACCCTCTCGGTACAGCGTCTGCGCTCTTTGGCGGGCCGCAATATCCAGGGCCGAACCGTGAGGCACTAGGGCCGCTACATTGGCAATCCCAATTGCAAACTCGTACCCATCAGCCACTTTTCGCCAGGCAATGAGATCATCTACATCGCGGCACCCCGCGGGGTCAATGTTGAAGACCTCATCCCAGCGCTCGTCAGTTGGCACACTTTCCAATCCTTTCCCGCTTTCCACAGATCCTACACACGATGCGGAAACGCCAGCGCTTTTGGTCCGAGGAACTGGACGGAGATATCGCAATCGCAGCACTTCAGCCTCCACTTCCGGAGTTCCCACTGGACCTAGAAGTTGCTGTAGGCCTACTGATGGCCATCGGGACTTGGTGGTGGTCCAAACGAGACCCTTGGTTGTGATAATACCCCATTGATTGGCCGTAGCCGGCGCTTTGCTTCCCACAATCATCGGAGGAAACCGAGGATCTGCGGGATAAAAGAGATATTGCGGGATGCCGCGACTACTGAATCCGTATCGGGTCTTCCCCGTAAAATCCACCATCCCCACAATGGGTCCATGATCCCCGCGCTCAATTGCGCCTGTTAAGGGATCATATTGATCACCATGTAAGAGTCCTGGGGGTGGGACTGTATCGTGCTGCTCTTTGCCGCACCACCAGGGACCGCGAAGAGCATGTTTCATTCGTATGGAATGCATCGGCATTTTTGAAAGAAAGAAAGAGTGAAAGGATTATGGGGCGATATGTTGGAGATCCTGGTTACCGTTTCAACTTTTCAGGGCAATTGCTCACGCAAAAAATCTTTAGACATAGGTAGAAGAATGAACAGTCTTCGCAGCAGAACTCGCAAGAACCGTGTCCTGCGGAATACCCGAGGCCGCTTCCTGGCCAAGCAGCCCCGCAACTCCAAGGGCCGCTACACCTACCGTGTGAAGAGCCGTAAGGCTCGTCGCAAGCACTAACTTGCAACTTTGTTGCCACTCGCAATATTGATGCGTTTCCATGCCAAATCCATTTCTCTGTAGAGCGCCTGCTGTTTCTCTAACCATGATAGTGTCGCTTCATCAGACTGTTGGAAACGCATGCGATTTTTGAGACGAATCCAACGCGCCTTGATTTCTGATCTCGCATCCAGATCCACTTTACCACTTTGAATGAGTTCTTCGTAGGAACGAAGTGTCTTATCTATTTCATCAAATAAATACGACACTGGTGCAGGTTCAACTACCATATATTTGTGAGTAGACATGTAGATGCGTTTTTCACCATCCACCACGACAATTGGCGCTTCAATCGCGGAGGATTTGTTGCAGATACACCACTTCATAGTATATTTGTTTAATGCATTTAATCTTTTACCTGGTTTATACCGAAGGGATCATATACAAGACTACACATTGAATCAGCATATTTTAACTCATTTAAAACATTGTCATATACAGTTACTTCTTTTTGAGGTGTAGCAAATGTCAGATTTAGGAGAATTGAATCAATCCCTGATGGACCGAAACGAGTTTCAGATACATTTGTATATGAACTTTCATTCAATCCAATATACAATAGATTTTTATGAATTCGGTTGCCAACCAGTTTTAGCATTGTCTTGTCATAGTTCCATCGCTGATGATTGTTGAATAGTAAAGTTACATTTTCCAGATTATCAATATCACCCTCAATAAAATATCCATACGACTTAAGATAAAAATTCAATGTAAGTTTGAATTGGTTTGTACCATCTGCAGTTTGGGATACAGCGTGAATTGAGTTATTTGTTTGAATTATTTCTGTAAACGTTGATTTGCGCAATGTGCCTCTATACGGATTATCTAGATAACCATGCTTGATAAGCAACAAAACGCAGGATATGTTTTGAATTGTATCTAGTTCATATGTTATATTGTTGTGAGGCAAACATATGTGATGCAGTTTATGCTGCATATGCGGCGGCAATTCAATCACATGTGTATTATTTTCCTTTGTTGGAACACATAGTTTTGTAAGCAATCCAAGAGGCACACTATATATTTCATGGCCTGCAATATATAGCCTGAATGACACATGTTGCACTGAGCAAAGATCAAACTCATCGGTTGTTTCTATGAGCAGTTTGAGTGGTGTAATCTGATCACTCGTTTTAGGAACATCTAATTTATATGAGTTATGCGATTGCTGAAATTTATCAAGTCTGAAATCGGCGACAGCTTTAGTGTTACTTTCTATAAGTTCATGAATCATCGCCGTTATATCTTGTCCAGAAGATGAACTCATTTTATTATATACAATAAATACATTCTTTAAATAGCCATAGTAGATATGCCCATATCAAGAAAATCCAAGCGCCCCGGCTTGAAAACTTGCCGCAACCGCAACCGCAAGAGGCAACGAGGAGGTGAACTTGCACTCATGAGCAAATACGCATATAACGAAGATGCATTTGATGCAATTAAACAAAGATTTCTTGACCTAGTTGTTGTTGAGTTGAAATATCTGAACAGGGATGTATTTTTTGAGGACATTAAACCTTATTTCAAAACTATATGTTCAGACAATGAGTTCATAACAGAACTTGATACTCTTATGAGTCATTTGAATGATAATGATAGCAATATCAATTTTAATGCTGAAAACGATATAATAGACCACATCGCAATGAATACAGGTGAAACTTCCATAAATATCGCAGCAATTGTATTATTAAATGATAAATCTAACACTGATCGTTTGTATAGAATAGATTCTGAAGTAAGACATATTATTTTTGAGTTTTTGTCAGCATTGCCTGAATTTAATCAGCGTCGCGCAGAACAGAGAAAAAATGCCTATGTTGGACTTCAAGGACAAGGTGGTTTGCCTGCCAATGCGGCTAGAGAAGTTGCATCCTATCTCTAATGCAAACCGATATACACCTTAGGCGGCGCAGGCCAATCCGAAAACGCTAGGGCTTTGGAGGTAGAGTGTGGGGAATCCAGAAGCACCCACAATGCCGCTAACCGTCCCTTAATTCCTTTGCCGTTCAGCTGACGAGTTCGCCATTTCCAGGCCCATTCAAATTGGAGCGCTGCACGCTCATCCGGAAACCCACTCACTAAAGCCACACGATACCAGGCACGGCCTCGTGTAGCTTTCGCCCCACCGCCCCGTTGGCCATTGTGCTGCTCTAGACGCCGATCGGGATCAATTGTGGCACCGATGTAGGTGCGTTGGTCATCGTAATCAGCGAGCAGATAGCAGAACCAGGGCGATGGTTGACAGGCCATACTTAAGTTTTCTTTTGTTTTTTCTTTATAAATTCAGCTCTGAATTGCGATATTTGAACTAATTTAATCCATGCAACAACTGCCAAAGTTCCTGATGTTGGATCTTGACCTTGTTTTATATGACTGCTTATAAATTTTTCAAATGCAGTATTTATAGAAATTGGTGAATCAAATTTACCAGCTAAAAAAGCAATAATATCATTTATTCCAGATGAAGGAGTTTCACAATATGTTAAATATGCAATAAAATTGTTCATTTTTATTGCCGAATCAAATGGATAAATAAACTTATTATCTTTTTTAATAATTATTATATTTGTGTATCTTTGCAACAGGTCAATATCATTCATTATATTTTCACAATTTCTTGTATCTAAATTGAAATATGCAAACATCATTTCAATCATTTCAAAAAATTTTGTTGTGTTCAACTCACTTTCATTATAAGTTAGCAATGTTCGTTTGAGTGTTTTATTATCATTTTGATCCTTTAGTTCTGAGACACTTTTTATAAATTTATTTCCACGATCTGATAATTTAACCTCGTCTGTATTTATAATATGAGAAATTATTTTTTTGAAAGGCTCAAATCCTTTTGATTTTATGAATATTTTGTTAAAAAAAGAGTTTGCTGCAATAGCCCCATCACTATTGTCTTTTTCTAAATTTCCTTCATAAATAATGGTTTGATCAAGAATAGACGATCCGTCGCTTGTTTTTATGTTTATGTGAATACCACCAAGATTAATAATATCGGATATCATGTTTTTAATAATATCAATGTTGCTTTCTTCATTTTTATTGCTTTCTATAAATTTGATCTTATCATGTTTATTTGTGCGCAGTGTCCCAATTAATAACCCTAAAATTGTTGAACCATATTGTATGCCAGTGTTTAATTGACTTAAAAGATCTGCAGAATTAACCTTACTAAAATTTATAAATTTAATTTCAACATTTTCCTTTTCATCATCAAAAACACTTTCAAGATCCTTACGAAATTTTCTTATGTCGTCAGCCGTTACAGCTCCCCCCACCATTCCCAACAGCGGTGAAAAAGGAGGTGTGGAACGCCTAGAAAGCCGTTTCCCCACCTCTCTTTTCCGTCGTGTTTGTTTGGTTTTTGGGGGCAAAGCCCCCATGACCCCCCTTTTATGAATATTTTCTTTTTCTGTATTCATAATACTCCTATTTTATGTTGGGATTTTGGTATAGTGTAGTATCCGCATGGTTACTCATAATCGCGGAAGGTAATGCCCACAGGAAAGCGGGGGATGCCATCAGTCGTCAGCTCCTGGAAGCGCACATTAAGCATCTTGCCCACATACTTGGCGCCCTCCAGAAACAAGGCCTGGCGCTCCTCATGTGTGCCACGAGGCCGGACGGCAAACTCCTGCTTCTTGGCAGTCTCACAGAGCCAGACTACACATCCCTTCTCCACGCCATCGCCCTCCTTGAATCCCACAACCTTATACTCGGCGTCCTCAAACTCCTTGTACTTCTGGAGATCCACGGAGCGCACGCCCACACGATACTTGGCATAGCGATTGCGCAGCATGACGCCCTCATAGCCCTCGGTAGTCCACCGGGTGTGAAAGCCGGCGAGCTCCTCGCGGGTCTTGCACTCCTCGGTGAGCACAGGGCGCAGATGTGCACGGCCCTTAAGAAGCTCGGAGAGACGCTGGTTGCGCTCTGCATTTCCAACATCCGCCACGATCAAGTCATAGACGGCCAGGTGAATCTTGGGCATCTTGGCCTGATCTGCTGCAGTGAGCTTCTGCTTCTTGACGAGACCCACAATCTCTTGGAAGGTCAGGGCATCCGAATAGAGCTCGCCATCCAGGATCGTGCCGGTGGGCAACGCATCCACCTCGGCCTTGATATGAGCCAGCTGGGGAAATGCCTTGCCATTGCGCGAGAAGAGACCCTTGCCGGCCACAGCTACGCAGCGAACACCGTCCAGCTTGGGCTGCACAAAGCAGGGGAATACAATGGACTTCCCGCGCTTGTTGAAATCGTGGGCCAGCATTGGCAGAGGCACACCAGTGCCGGTAGTAGCCTCAGTGCTAGCAACACTTGCGGCATCATCGGTAGCTGCGTTAGCTGCAGCACCACCAGCTGCTGCTTCAGTGATTGCGGTTTCACTAGCCCCATCCGCCTTGTAGCCGGCATCGCACTTCTTCTTCCACAGAGCACGGGCCTCGCTGACAGCCTGTTGGATAGCCGTGGTGGCATTGGCACGACCCAGGTTCTTACCGGTCTCTACAACACGCTCATTGACGACCTTCTTGCCGTCCTCATAGCCATGGGTAGTCCGGATCACACCAAACTCCCCCTGGGCCTCCACAGCAACACACCACATCTTGCGCTTGCCATGGGAAGACTCACCGTACAGGGTTGCGAACTCAGGAATGGAGGAGGCCATTATGTAGGAAATGTAGGAAATCTACGAAAGAAAAGGAAATACAGAAAGGAAACTTGGGAAGACCGGCTTCCAACTTCCTGCCTCCGATTATCATCAATTTTTTCCGATTATAAAGATAATCTAGCATAAAGATATGAGACAAGATAATTTTAAAAATGCTTATTTCATTTAATGAGGTAAAACAGTACATGCATATGTTTGGAATTGAATGTGAAGGTGCTCTTCACATTGGAGCCCATGACTGCGAAGAACTACCCGTATATATCGGTTTAGGAATATCTGCTTCTAATGTTATATGGATAGATGCAATACAAGACAAGGTAAATGAAAATATTCAAAAAGGAATTCCAAATGTGTATTGTGAAGCTATTTCTGACAAGGATAATGATGAAGTTACATTTTATAGAACTACAAATGATCAATCATCAAGCATTCTTCCACTTGAAACACACGCAAAACATTATCCATGGATAACCATTAAATCAGAAACAAAAATGAATACAATAACAATTGATACATTTTTGAAGAAAAATGGAATAGATGCAACTAAACTTCATTTCTGGAATTTTGATATTCAAGGCGCAGAGATGTTGGCTTTGATGGGTGCATCTGATGCAATTCAGCATGCAAAGATAATTTATCTAGAGGTTAACAAAGAAGAACTTTATAAGGGATGTGCACTTATTGAAGATATTGACCTTTTCTTGAATCAAAAAGGATTCATTCGTGTGAATACGATGTTTGTTGAACAAGGATGGGGGGATGCAATGTATATCCGTATTCCAAATATAAATAATTGATGTGAATAGTCTAAAGCCCAACAGATCATAAATACAATAGCCTAACTTCTTGAAAGTTCAAATCATACCCAAGACAATGCAAGTCGCAACTGAAGTCCCTTTTGCATCCCCTCGTATTCGCGAGCGCTTCATAGAAGCTATTGAAACCTTTCGTGAGCAAGCGAACGATTCTAAGGCAGCTAACCATGTCATTGACCTTCTCCTAGCAACCGATTCCGATAAACGATATGCAACAGGGGGTCGCAATGTATGTGTGCGTCGTCTAGCGGAAGATGTGGAAGCTCTTCTTGGCATGAAGGCCAATTTAATCTTCCGCACACCCGGTGCTCTTCATGATTCCCTACAAACACTCATGGATTCCTATGAGGATGCCATGGACGGTATTTATTATCATTCATAATCTGCTTGCGATATGCAAGTTGAATTCGTAACATCACCCAAGAATAGAATTGCTTTCCACAGGACTGAGAATGGAAGTTCTGGAAAAACATAAACGTTACTTGGAACATCATGTTCCTGGTGAGGTTTTCTGGGGTCTCGGCATAGAAAACGAGACCTATATTGAATTATATGATGGCAAAGAAGTCGCCGCGGAGTTCCTGGTGAAAAACCAGGCCCGTGAACGATATTCCGTGAATTATTGGACACAATACAAGGAGGGTGCCGTGGCCAAAGTGTTGACCACTTGGATTGCCAAGTTACCCTACGGTCCCAACACACCCCTCAGACTCTCTCTTCTCGTCAATGGCCATACATTTACAAAGTGCGATCCCTGGGGTGAACACGCTACAACATATTCCGTAAATCCAGGACCGAATCCTAAATTCGCGAAGCGGACCCTGTTGGAAGCCCTGATTGCCGTTGATCCTGCAGTATTTGGCCCTGAACAGCAGGGAACATGGTGGTGTTTTGACGGTGATACCGTGGAGTTTATGACACAGGCCTTTCGGTGTGCGACGGCCCAACAGGCTCTTTCCGAACTAGTGGCCCAAAAGACGCGGTGGATGGCGGCTCTGCAAAAGGCCCTGTCCGCCTTGCGATGCGAGGTCGCTCTGAAAGGTCCTGTTGGTTGGCCAAAACAGAATCATGGATTCGCCGTATTTCTCACAAATCGCCGGAATGTGGCCATTTTCAATAATGGAACCTATCATATTAACCTGACAGCCCCTTCCAGGCTCGGTAAGGATGGGGAAATTGAGGATTGGCCACGGTTTGTCCATATTCATCGGCAAGCTGCGCGCCTCTTTCAATGGCTCTCACCCTTTATGGTGGCGGCCTACGGATCCGGTGATATTTTCGCGCAAATTGGGGGCGGTTCAGCATTTCCTTCAGGATCCCAGCGCCTAGCCGCAAGTCGGTATGTGAGTGTTGGGACCTTTGATACACGCCTGATGCCACGGGGCAAAATAGTGACTACGGCAACTGCCGAAATGGTGCCACCTCCCACATGGTGGCATGAGATGTATGATACACGGCGAGTGGCCTATGAAAAACTGGAGGCGATAGGGTATGACATTAATTTCAATAAATTCCCCAATCATGGCCTGGAATTCCGCATATTTGATTGGTTTGGAGAGGAGGCGTTGGGGGATCTGTTGGAAGTCCTGGTTGTCATGATGGATCGTGCAATGGCCGTACCACGCACCAAAGAAGTACCATTTCCCCAGGATTCAGCGACATGGCGACGCGTACTGGGTCGTACTGTATGGGAGGGTGCAGATGCGCTTCTTCTTTCCCATGAATTGCGGGTCTTTTCGGCTGTGTTGGGAATCCCGCAATTGCAACATGCACAGTATAGGACTGTATTGGAAACATGGAATATCATACAAACTGCTTGGAAAGGGATACGAAATGGCCCCTGTTCTTCGCGTATGTTGGAACCACTCCCAATGCCATCAGCGCCGGCCTTGCCATTTCCGGAACCACCTGTAGAATCGTTTACAGAACCACCCACACTAGCAGTTCTACTCGTTCCTTTTATGCCTCCCTTGGCGCTTCAAGCAGAATCCACAATTGTCCGTGCTCCCACCATATCTCATCCCCTCCTTTCTACTGTTCCTACTTGCACCGAATTGATGGAAACCCGTCCTCATCATACACAATCTCACCCTCTCCCTCTCCCTCCCATTCCTCTTCATTCCATAGGTGTACAGACTTCCGAGATTGTCGCTGTTTCTCCGCGATGCTGCATTCTTCCATATTTTTCTTCAAAGCATCGGACCACCCCATAACCTTGAGTGTGGGTGTTGTAGGTGTGGATTTCGTCGTACTTGGTAAACTTGGAAAGCTCTCCTCACTCATCAGAGATAGCGAGGAATCCTGGCGTTTTCGGGGCATGACGAGGGGAGATGTTGGAAGTGTAGGAACATTGAGGGCGCGCTGGGCGGCTACAGTACGCGCAAATCGCTCTTCAAAGGATTCCCGCGGAGGTTCATTCGTTTTCTTAGGGGAATAATAGATTATGTTGGAAGTTGTGGGTGTTGTAGGAGTTACAGGACTTGTAAGCACGGGCCTTGCGGCACGCCACGAATCGGCATCAGGTCCCTGTCGGTTTGGTGGATTCCGTTCCTCTGCTACAAAGCGCCGAAACCTGTCCTCCACAAGATTCGGTAGAACAAAACCACCTCGTTGTTCTGCCCTGTACTCGGCCACACACCGAAGAAATCTATTCTCCTCCATCTTATTGTAACATACTAAAAAAGAACTTTAGACATTCATTCCTCTTTAGCCATATTGCTCTGCAAGTATTTTTAGATGTGCTATTTCTTCAACAAGTTTCATAGCATCTTTCAGATTTCTTTCGGCATCTTTGAATATTTCTTCTGATTTTGCCAGCATTTCTGCATGCATAGCTTCGGCTTTTTCATTCTGTGCCGGCACCTCAATATTCACTATGTTATCATAGACTTTTTTTGCATCAACATAAGTCTCATAACATCCTTTCATCACGGCAAGAGCGCGCTCATGCCGACTTTCAAGTTCGCTCACAGCATATTGCATCAAATCGGAATTCTTGGACATTTTGGTGTGGTATGTGGTGTTGGTGAGAAATTTCTCAGAAAAAATGCCTAGTGTTCAACTTTGTAAGAGAGCTAACAAGCAGTAATCGCACAGACTTTTTTGCATACCGGACATGAATTGTGTTTTTCCCGCCATTCCTCAATAGCTGCTTTTTGGAAGATGTGGAAACAGGATGTAACCGCAACCGTTCCTTTTGCAAAGGGTTCCATGGAAATGGGACAGGTCTCTTCGGCGGCTACAGCTTTCTCCAGAAGGGTTTCGGCCACAAAGAGGGGTACAGGATCTGGTGTAGGGAGTGTAGGTGCCTCTGCGTTTTCTTCATCTTCCCACCGTGAGGCTCGGGCCATAATGCGATTGTGGATAATAGGACGATGATGAAAGGGTGTTTGAAATTGCACCCATTCCCGAAAAGCCTCCGTATTCCTGTGCAGACCCACATTACTGGACCAGATTAGTTTTCCAGGATCTGATACAGCAAGAATCGGCACAACTGGGTCCAGTTGATTTGCACCCCGTAATCTACACAACCACCCTCCTGTATGCCAAATTGCCATGTCCACATGAGAATGAATGCGCGCCCGTGGACGATACAGCGTAATTGTGCGTGATTGGGTATCATGTGGACCTTCAGCAAAATAAAACGGGGAAGTTCGGTCTGATTGTGTAGGGGTTAAACGAACTGTAGGCCAATCATCGCGATTTACATCATACATTTGATAATCCGATTTTTGAATGGACCATATGGCAATTCTGCTCAGAAGCATCCGATGTCCATTGCCATTAAATACATTTGGAAAGGAACGCGGGGATCGTAGATGCACTTCGGTCATTCTTTTTCGCAAATTGTTACAGTTCAAGGTGGTTGCTTTGACTGCAAGCTCATTTTTTGACAAGCAATATGCTCATTGCACCTTTTTTATTCAAATAAAAATGTGCAAAAAAAGAGAAATTAGGTATTAGGTTAGTGGGCGAATTACAGATCCAGAGTCTCAGGCAGCTCCACCACAGTTGTCTTGTAAAAGCTCTCAATGTCTGCCTGCACACGGCGCTCGCGATCCGAGATCAAATTGATGCTGGCACCCTTGCGGCCAAAGCGGCCAGAGCGACCAATGCGGTGGATGTAGTTCTCACGCTGAACAGGGAGCTCGTAGTTGATGACCAGGGACACCTGTTGGACATCAATGCCACGCGCCAGCAGATCCGTGGAAATCAGAACGCGGCACTGGCCGGAGCGGAATGCATCCATCTGGGTCTTGCGCTCATGGAGATCCATATCTCCATGGATATACTTGAGATCAAAGCCGCGCTTTACCATCTGATCAGACAGCCACTCCACCTTCTGGCGCGTGGAGCAATAAATAATGGCCTGTGAGATATTCAGGTGCTCATAGAGGTCACAGAGAGTATCCAGTTTCATCTCCTCACGAGGAATGTATACATAATACTGCTTAATGCCCTCCAGTGTTACCTCCTCGGCAGGCAGCAGGATCTGTGTAGGATTGCGCAGAAGGGACCGGGCCACCTCCACCACCTCGGGGATCATCGTAGCCGACAGGAGTGCCACCTGAGTTGTCTGAGGAAAGCCCATGCTCAGAATGCAATGCACCTGCTCACGGAACCGATCCTCCAACATCTGGTCTGCTTCATCCAGAACCAGTGCACGAATTGTGGCAGTACTGAATGCCTTGCGATTCAGGAGATCATAAATGCGACCAGGAGTTCCCACAAGGAAATGGACGCCGCGATCCAGTGCACGAATGTCCTCGTGTACAGGAGGACCACCCGTGGCAGTGTGCACACGAATACCCTTGCCATCGCCCATGTAATGACCAATGCCGGTCACAACCTTGGCAATCTGCTGTGCTAGCTCGCGTGTAGGAACCATTACAAGGATCTGCGGCTTCATCAGGCTCACATCAATCTTAGGAATTGTACCAATTACAAAGGTGCCCGTCTTGCCAGTACCCGACTGTGCCTGGGCTAGCACATCGTGTCCCTCTACAATGGGGACAATCGCCTTCTCCTGAATCTTGGACGGCTTCTCAAAACCGTACGCATAGATTCCGCGAAGAAGATCGGCAGGAATGGGCATGTCATCAAAGCTGGTATAGACTTTGATGTCAGAGGTCTCCACAAGGGTAGACCCGGAAATGTCAATGGAAGCAGAAGCAGAGGTAGCCATCTATGAAAGGAATGAAGAAAGGAATGCTTTAGAACACGCGTGAATTGTTAAAAGGGGGGAAGGGGAGCGTCATTTTTTTGATTGTTTGCGAGTTGCGCGCAGCCCCCCTTTTGTGGGCGCTTTTCTCGTAGTGGTGGTGGTGCCTTTACTCTTCCCCTTCCCTTTTCCGATGCTTTTGCCTTTGCTTTTGGCAAGGGGAGAACCCTGTAGGAAATGGGCAAAGTGCCGTAACAAAGAAAAGGATGTATTGTTTTCCGCAGGAGGATATACAATCAATTCCTTGTCTGATTTGAGATCCTTTTCTTCCTGAACATGCCCCGCTTCCAACACTCCATCTACGATCCCTTTTGGCACCTTGAATTCATGAATAATTCCGCGTATTTCATTATACACTAGAGATATCGGGGTGTAATGAAAATAGGCCTTTACGGTCACATAATGTGGGATTTCTTTGGATAGCACATGATCCGCAAAATCGTCAAAATAGAGCAAGGACTGACGATCGGTAAGTGTTGGGAGTCCAGAATCGGCAAGGCAGTTTTGCACACATTGTAGGTTTTTCGTCAAAATGCTTCCCGTTCTTTTACGGCAGGGAGTGTAACGGTGCCAACCTACAACAAATAACTCCGACATGGTTTTTGCTGCGGTTGCTGCGCTAGCTGCCGTGGCTGGTGAAGTATTTATGACATTTGCCCGCAGATTCAACATACGCCGCACGACCTCCGTAATCTCCGCACTTCCATTGTTGGTAAGTATAAAACATCCCTGAATGATCCCTTTCCGTTTTGCCTGAACAAGGGCTGCCAGAAGTGGGTCTAGTTCGGGACGAAATAACCAAACGCGGTCACTAAATGCCAGGCGATCGGCGATGCGGGATAAATACGCGATTTTTGTCTCCAGGGAAAATACCGCCTTTTGCGGCAATACATTGCAAAAGGGCCAGAGGGACATAAATGACCCGAGACATTCATCCATATCAAATCCCACCCACCGCGGGTTCATTATTCTATACATGCACTAGTCTTTTCCCGGAAAGTATGGAGCCCCATGTAGAATGGAGGCCTTCTTCACCACATTAGTCGTTCTTGCAATCCTTTTAGTATGCATGGCATACATAAAGTATTCCAAATCTCGCTCATTTGCGGAAGGATTTGAGACTGTATCCACTGCTGGTGCTGGTGCTAACACCTTCAGTTTACGGCCCACGCTCTGGTGGTTTGTGGATGATGAGACAAACGCTCGGAGTTGGTGGGATTTCGGTGCACGCAATAGCCACAAACCGAATCGTGGCTACTTGCAGGTAGCCCTCCAAGCTGCTCAGGCGACCCAGGCTTTTGACTTCCAAATTGTGCCTCTCATTGGTCGCGAGGCTGTGAGTCGTGTAATTCGGGAAGCGGGCGAGGCTATGCCTCCAAATGTCCAACAACTTCCTGCAAAACTTTGGCGTCAATGGGCTTTGGCCAATTTATTGGCCGCTAAGGGAGGGTTAGTTATGGTGGGGGATTCCACACTCTGTGTAGGTCCATCATTTGCCCCCCGCATTAATGGAGCATCCTGTGCTGTATTTGGAATTACCGCCGAAGAGCCAAGGGCGAGCCCCGGTGCCACTTTGCCCCCTGCAAACTGGGTGGGCTGGTCTGTGCGACCCCATCATCCAGTGTGGGATATTGCGGCTACTACATGGAATCAGCTGGCGGCTGCTGGACCCACCGCATGGTCCGCCGCAGAGGCTCGTCGTCTCGCGGAGAAGATCTGGGCCACCCAGAAGCTCAAGGCTCCCGCCATGTTCCAGGACGCCGAAGGATCTCGCAAAGCCGATGGCACACAGCTGACTGCCGAGGACTTCCTACAAAAACAGGTGAATCCCCTGGATCCTAAAATCGTCCTGTCTCCCAACACACTTTATGTGCCCATGGATGGTGACGCACTTGTTCGTGATTACCGGTATTCCTGGTTTGTTCGGATGTCCCGTGAACAAATCCTTGAATCCAACTTTTATTGGGCTAAGTTGGCCAATAAACATATGACACGGCTTATTACAAAGTAAGTGGATATATGCGTTCAATACTAATTATATTATTGTTATATCCGGAACCCACAATTAGTGTAATACGATATGCACGACCATTGGTCGTATCATGCATATGGTATATAGCTGTATCGCCTTCTGCAGGGAAACTCCAAGCAACAGGATATTGATAGGTTGTTGTGAGCGTTAGACCAACACCTGAAAAATAGGTAAATTGGTTACCACCACTGAAATATGTTGTGTAACCGGTGAATCGTGTTGCATACGATCCGGATACAGTTCTGAATTGAAGTGAACGGCTTCCACTTGTGGCCATTTGTACTTGGAGATTGTCTAGTTGAACGGCAATACCGGCATTGACCCGACCCGATCCAAGAACTGCACCTGGACCAGTGGGACCTGTAGGTCCCTGAGCACCCGCAATCTCCAGTGCAGTAATTATATTGCCATCTGATTCACCAAATTGTGTATTAACTACTAAGCTATTTGCCTTCACAGAATATGTATATGTGCCTGCTGCAACATTGTCAATAAAGTTCAGACAATAGGGACAATTTTCATTTGCTCCAGAGGACTCAAATTGCAGGATTTTGCCAATAGCTGTAGTTCCTCGGTAAAGTTGTAAACGACCCCAACCTCCTGCAGAAAGAGGATTGGCATCTCCAGAGGCTATAAGTTGCACGGGATTTCCATTGGTTGTTATTGTTACACTTGTGACCGTTGCCGGAAATGTGGCTGTAGTATTGATAGTGATGGATCCATCATTGGATTGGGCATAATTGGCTGTGTATGTAATTGTGGCACCTGTGGCACCTTGCAGTCCAGTCGGTCCCGTGGATCCGGCGTTTCCCGTTGCACCAGTATTTCCTGTTGCACCAGTACTTCCTACAGATCCTGTTGGACCCGTGGAACCCGTAGGGCCTGTAAGTCCATCACTTCCTGTTGGACCCGTGGAACCCGTAGGGCCTGTAAGTCCATCACTTCCTGTTGCACCAGTACTTCCTACAGATCCTGTTGGACCCGTGGAACCCGTAGGGCCTGTAAGTCCATCACTTCCTGTTGCACCAGTACTTCCTACAGATCCTGTTGGACCCGAGGAACCCGTAGGGCCTGTAACTCCGTCCGTTCCCGTGGCCCCAGTAGGACCCACTAAACTTATTCCATCAACCCACGTAATTTCGCGTGTAGTGGAATTATACATTAGAATCCCATCACCTCCCAAATATCGCACCGGTGCAATATACAAACCCGCCGCAACACCGCTAATCCCTATACCGGATGCATTCAGAACAAGGGAGTTCGGAACTGTGTTGGAAATGTTGGTACCCAATGCAATACTATCTGCACCTTCGGCTGTATTTGTAAGAATTGGAGCCGAACCAACAAGCAATGCCGATGTACCCGTGGACCACCATAGCGTAGTGGCAAAGTTAGGATCAGACGGAGCAGGATGTTGGGATTGTGGTGTGAGTATGAGACCTGTCGGATCAATGAGGCCCGTTACTGTAAGTTTTCCATCAATTACAACTTCTCCCGTTCCACTACTTACAAAAAATGTGGATGTACCTGTAGGTCCTCCTATACTATCTGTAAATACAATTGTTCCACTAGGAAGTCCAGTAAGATCCACACCTGCACCTGTTGGACCTGTAGGACCCGTTCCTCCTGTGCCACCCGTACCCCCTGTAGTTCCTGAGGCAGAGATTTCGGTGCCTGCATATCCTGAAGTAAACACTGTTGCCGATTCAATAGTTATTGTTCCAGTATCAAACGAAGTAAATATATTTGCTTTAATGGTTTTTGTATCATAATCCACCATTTCTCCGATTTGGTTGATGCGTGTAGACAACTCACCGATGGCATCTTCTCCTGCTGCATTGTCCTGCACATTCTGGAATGCCGGTACATTGATCAGAAATGGACTTGGATTTGTTGTTATTGTCGGCTGACTCATGCTACTCCTACCGTAGTTGCGGTTTCTTAGATATTATGAACTGCTTAAAAATCCGCGTTTGTCTCAAAGCATGTAAAGCTACAGGAAGTCATGGAATGAAATAGAGGGGATAGTATGTCCAATTATTTACCGTATATATCGGATTCCGAATCGGATGATGATACCTATTATTCTTCGGATACAGAGTCTACATCAACAGCGACCACATCATCTACAAAAGCTACAGCTGCTATGGATACTCTCTTTAATCCGAATCCCGGTCCAACAGATGATATAAAAATTATTGAACCTTCCAAGGCCAAATTCACAGCATCGCAGAATACTACCCTTGTCATGATTTCTAGTCGGGATCGGGACACCAATGTATATCCGCAACCCACATATTTTACCATGCGATTGCCAAAAACCTACAAAAATATCAAAACTATCAATATTACACAGCTGAATCTTCTTAACTCGTTTTTCAATTTCACAAGAGCACGAGGAAATACATATATGTATATCCGCGAACTGGGTCGTACAAAAGTAGATACATCGGGCAACATTGTTCCGAATGATGTGCGTGTAGAGCTACGAACAGGAACTTACACCGCCACTTCTCTGGTTACAGAACTCAACAATGCTCTCAATAAAACACCTCTTTTCGCAGATATTAGCGGTGGTCTTGGCACATTTATTGCGGAATTCCAAGGCACTGGTGATTACAGCATTCTGTTCAATCAACCAGGCGCTGTTGTATTTAATACACTTACTCAGCAATACGAGGCTAATGTGGCTATGAGCCAGCTTGTATCCCGTTACTTTCAGAATGTACAGACTGTAGGCACTGTGAATTTCTCTTACAATGAGTGTTTGGTCGCCTATTACTATCCGGTAATCAAGGAAATGACGGCATCCAATTTGCCGTTCAATCTGCATCCTGAAGCACTTCCTGAAGGATTTACTGTCCCCTCCGACTACATTTTATTTGCCTTTCAGGGTCTCAACGATGCCTACATTCTTACACTCATTCAGGATACTGCGAATGTTGTACTGTTTGATCAATATAGAGCAGCCAATACATTTGCGAGTTTCTTAGTCAATAAATATACTTGTTCCTATAATGCAAATCAGGGCCGCTTACAAATCATTGCACCTGCTCTCAATGACAGTATTCAAACTGATTTGAATCTGAAATATAGTACATATTTGAACGAGGAAGTATTAGCAGCCGGATTTCCTAGTGTAGCTGTATTCAATTCCCAATACAATGCCCTCACACAGCAAAATGGATCCCTGTTGGAATTTTATAACTTTATTCATACACAGTTTACAAATACATTCGGCATTAACTTTGGCACATATACAGCCGAATTTTTCGCGAATTTATCCAATGAAATTACGCTGTATAATACCTTGAATGGTCGCGGATGGAGTCCGACATTGTTGCCTTCTGTATCTTCCAATGCTATTTCGGAATCGGTGACTGTAGCTCCCCAAATTTCTACACCCCTTACCAATATCTCCATATATCCTACAGATACGGGTGCCGAAAATTTCCTTACTTCCTACAATCTCTCCACCGTTTCTTTTTCCAATGCATCCGAGACAACTTATGGATATACGGATATTGTGTTTGATGTGCTGCCGACCTGTTATACACGAGTAAATTTTACTTCTCGTTGCCGACAGACCATTTCCGCTATGACTATTCCGCGTTATGCGAACAATCGCGGAGCAGCAACCAATGAAACCTATCCATTTGGAATTGAATCCAATCAGACACCACTTCTATTTGAGGGATATGCCAACCCCCCCTATTCCACCATTTTCATTCGCACCGATTTATCGGGTGTAAGTGATTTTGATATGTATAATATGACTCAAGTGAATTTATATCAGGCATACAGCTATTTCCGTGATAACAATCGGTGGGTAACCTTCATAACACCCCAAATTCTCGCGGGTGTACGCATTCAAGAAGGGACAGCCAGTTATGGCCAAAATCCACCCGTATCTGATATCGGTCTCTTTTCTTACAGACCTCATATCTTTTTCCAGCTCAACACCGATGGATACCATGTAAATCCTAGTGCAAAATACAATGTGGATATTCTTGTGGAAACACGCGACGGCTCGCCTTTTGGTGCACGCATTCGCATCTCGCGGTATAGGGATCGTGCAGCATTTATGATTGATACCCAACAAATCTTGGCGCAAAATTATTCACCTGAGTCACGACATGTATTTGAAACGCAGGAATTTCCCGCAACTGCGAATTCCGCTGTTATAACAATTAGTGCGCTTAATTACCAGACGAACTATATTGCCATTCATATTGCCGACCCGGCACAAATTCCTGGCTCAGTTCCTCTACGAGTATACAGTATGTTACATGATCCTTATGGCATCTATACAACTGCAACAGACTTGGACTACCGTGATATGCCTTATGCTAACTTGCCCCCGTTGTCCGATCAATATACTCCAAATTCAGCGGTATATGCATCCCCTGTTACATCCATTTATGATCGGTCCATCACTCAAATCGGATACGATATTTCAGGTGTTTCCAACAATCTTCTAGATTATTATATTCAAAGTTCCGATAATGCATTTTATGATCCAAAAAATGTCCAGGCATTCCAGTCGGATTCCGTGGATGGTTTGCGGTATTTATTCAATTATGCGACACCTGGTTCCGGTCCACCCGCGCCGGATTCCACTTCCAATTGGTCACTGTATTTTGCCCCCGCTAGTCAAAACCAGATTCGCGACACCTACCAATCCGGCGCTTCCAACATCTATCTCAACTCCTCCATTGCTCTCAAGCCGCCGGCGAATGGGAATGAGAATCTGTTGGTAAACTGGTTCCGTGCCGGTCTTCCAGGAAATGCCGAGGAATACCTGAATCCTGCAGGGACACCGATTGCCCTGTCATCCCCTGGTGTATTTTTGGCGTGCACCAATGCCACGCCACTTGCAGGAGATGTATCCACTTCTGTTGGATTTACAGATGTTTCGGGTCTATGTGGCCTCTCATTCTTCCTGAATCCCAATGACATTGTCAAACTGAATACACTGGACTTAAAATTTGCCTACATTCAGCCCTCCGCGGATTCCAACAACACGCCCTTTTTGCGTACCAATTCTCCGCTTGTTCTTAGCGATTCTGATCGTTGCGCATTCCGCAATCAGGCCACTTATACGAATACCGCGTCTAATGTGTTGGGAACTTGGGATGACTGGTACATCGCCAATCGTAGCAATCTTCGCGTGGGCATTTTTAATACAGGAGATATTTCGGGTGCGGATATTTCTATGTTGCGTTTGGAATCTTCCATTACCACAATGACACTCACGAAAGTTACACAAGTGGCAAATTATACCAATGCAGGAGGATCCTTCCGCACTCGTGAACCGGAATGGGGCACTTATTACTCTTACAGTCCAATTGTAAGCACTCAGACAGTATGGGCTCCTGCAGGCGGTAGCTGGGTTTCCACACAGGTGACGGCCGATCAAGTGCCAACTTACACTGCAGGTGAAAGCAACTATTCAGGGTATTTTCTCACACACACCGCAATTAATAACTATAGTTTTATTCCGAGAGGTGTTGGGATTGCGCCATCCGTTGGATATGCCATGGAAACCCCCTATGCCTACACTTCCTCCTACATGAGTGATATTCCCAATTCATATACAATTGTTCCCTTTGTGAATGATGCGGGAACTTGGCGTGCAGGCAGCTTTTATGGTGTAAGTTTTACACGAGCACCGGCAATGGCTTCGCCTATTATTGCTGGGGAAGCGGCGCCGTATTCTGGGCCCGCCGGTCCATTCGGATGGACTCGGAATGTTTCTACTATTGAGTTGGCCCAAGGTGCCGAGACCGTTCTGAAACCGTATTACTGGAATGCCAAGATTGCCCTGGAAACCCTGAATCAGGATTACAATCCCGCCACGGATCTAACGGCTTTTGGTGGATTTAGCAATATTACAAATGAGTATCAGGATACTTGGATGTTTTTCTATACAAATCCTACAGCGGATTATGACTTGACGGATATAAGTGGCGTGGATTCTGTGGGAAATCCCCAGTGGAAATGGGGCATTGAACGCAATACTATCTATACACGCCAAGATGATCAGAGTGGCTACAATTTCCTGTCCTATATTCATGATGTTACCCTACGATCTACCTCAGCGACCCTTGGTGTTTACGACTATTCCTTCCATGTTCGCGGATATATGCCGACTGCCAGAATGACTACGGGCTTACGCCTCATTGGGAAAAATTACACGGACTTTGGAACGGCTTCTCTCGCGGAAATTGGTACAGAAATCGCCAACCTAGCGGGATATCAGCCCATTTCCGATGTAAGTGGCTATACATTCATTACAAGCGATTTGGCATCGTATAGCTCTATCATTAACCGCAATGACCAGATTCGTCTGAGTGGAGGGAATTTCTTCAGTCATCAATATGCCGATGCACTTGTGAATTTTAACGAACTCTTTTATTATCCGAGCTCCATTACATTTGGAAAGAAGATCGGATACGCGGGAAAAACCTTCACCTTACTCGGATATCAAAGCGCTATGGATCAGTATGTTGGATATTACAGCACATTGCGGGGCACACAGGTGGGCTACACCACTGTTCTATCCACGGCCACGGGTCGCCTAAATGAATATGTGGTAGATCGGTATGGCACCGTGCTTCCTACAAATATCCTGAACCGCACACGAATTACAGACCCTCTGCCATTTTCGGCACTCTTTAGCACTTACACGGTGCCACCGTATTCCGCACTTTATGATGAATGGGGTCTCGGCTGGAATTTGGGATTCAAAAAGGAGGATACCTCCTATTTGACAACCCTGGTGAGTAATACATTTATCCGCATTTACGATGATTTTATTTACTTGCGTCTCAATCCGGAAATGAATCTGAATACAATGGGTGTCACCTCCAAGGAGGATTTGGCACTGACACACGATACATTTGCCGAGGAACGCAAGTATTTTGCAAAAATACTGCTCAATAACTTTGGGGGATTCTGTAGGGCGGCCGTGCAAATGCCGAAAGATTTCGCGCCTACACTGGGCAAATACGAACTCTTGTCCCTCCAGCTCGTGGACCGTAATGGTGTGCAGATCAGCAATGTAGATTGCGAATATGATCTGGTGTTACAGATTACTGAGGTGGTGGATGGCGGGGCTGCATCCTATGTACAACCTTTGGGGTATTAAATTGTTCCCGAAGAATGCGCTAGGATATTTGCCATAAAATATGCATACATATATAGGATAGAGGAGTAATGTTAAGTATTTGGAAACAAACGCAAATACTTAACATTGCGAAAAGCAAGGAAAAAGAAGGATTTCAATCACAGTCTGGGATTCCAACACCGGAACCGCAACCGGCAACATTTGATTGGGTACGCTTTATAAACGGTTCTTATGGTGGTGCAACTGCAACATCGTCATATGTTGATTCATCCGGAAATGTATATTTATGTGGCAAAGCCACCGCTGGTAACAGTCAAAAAACCATTTCTATTGCTACGAATAATTCTCAAACAATGGTTCAATCAATTTCTAAACAAAGTAATTATGATGGAGCATATATCGTAAAGTATAATCGTGCTGGAGAATATCAGTGGTTGCGGTGGGTAGATGGAGCTATGGATACTGATAATGGTTTATCCATTTCAGTTGATGCTGTAGGGAGTGTATTCTTCGCTGGAATTGTCAATTATCAATATGGAGGAGGAACTATAAAAATCACTAAAGATGCATCTGGGAATACACAAAGTATGACATTGAATGCACGCAGTGGTAGTGGCATTGCATTTTTTGTTGTGAAATATGATAGTGGTGGAACATATCAATGGTCCCGGTTTATGGTTAGTGAAACATATACAAACGAATTCCCATTTTCACTAATAACAAACTCGGTAGGTGATGTATTTTGTGTTGGAGTAGCAAATGGTGCATCGTTGAACTATACAACTGATGAATTTTTAACAGATGGAAAACTCACCCAACAAACTTCACAAAAAGTTGGAACGTATTATGGCGCATTTATTATAAAATATAACTCAACAGGAACCTTTCAATGGCTGTCTTGGATGGATTCATCAACAACAGACGACGGTATATATCCAAACAGTATAGCAATTGATAATTCAGGAAATTTACTCATTACTGCCAATCTTTGGGGCAAACTGTCGGTAACATTTAAAAATCCATCGGGCAATACTACAGTTATAACTGCACCTGCAAATACAAAAGGAATTCTTTTTGCATGCAATTCAGACGGAATATATAAATGGATACGATATTTTCGTTATGTTGAATTTTTGCAGGCAAATATAGCAGTGGATTCGGACAATGCAATATATGTAACTGGAAGATCAGATAATTCAGGTCTAACTATTTCAAGGGATTCTTCATCCATGCAAACTCCGCCATCAAAACCAGGAAGTCTTGATGGTGCCTTTCTAGCCAAGTACAATTCTGATGGAGTGTACCAATGGTTCAGATGGATTGATGGATCATCATATGATCAGATTCGCAGCATTCGTATTGATGAAAATAAAAATATATTTATGGTATTAGTATCATCTTCTGCCACAATATATCTGAATAATACTTCTGCAAATTCAAGCATAAATATGAATTTTTCAAGCAGTGATGGTTCTTATACATCAGGTATTTTAAAATATACATCTGAAGGCAATTATAAAAGTCTTGTGAATATTAATCAAGGTACCGATATTACAAATCTATCAATAGATACAGATGGTGTAATTTATATTGTTGGATTTAGTAAGTCGTCACCTATAGCTACAATTACGAATCCAGGTGGATCAACCCACAATTCTGCATATCTTATAAAATATAGTGAAAAGCCAGATTATTTTCCGATTGTCAAGGATTTTTATAATAAAATGTATATTCCAGCAAAATCATACATATCCGCATTTTCTCTGGAAACAAACACCAATACTATTTTGTCGTACATTGATGTATCAGGAAATTCAACAACTGCTTGGAGAGATTTTAGCAATAAAAAATCCGTTTTAAATACTGTTGAATCTGCATACATTGATGTTATGAACAAAGTTATACTTGCATACACATCGGCTTACACAGCATCATATCAATTAACCGGATTTCCTGGATTGTCTGGAGAAGCGCTAACAGCAACAACTTCTACACCATCCATTGCAACCTATTTGGATGCGTTATCATTGAAGAATAAATATTATGGACATATTTGGATTGCGAGCGGTAAAGGAACAAATACAATGGGATATAGTCTTGATGGAAAGACATGGATTAGTTTATCTAGTCTTTTTACCAATATTAAGGATATTGTTTGGAATGGGTCATTATTTGTGGCTGTTGGATCTGGAAGCAAGGACTCTATAGCCTGGAGTGAAGATGGAATTACATGGACAGGGTTGGGAAAAACAATCTTTACAGGATATGGAACAGCAGTTGCTTCAAATGGTTCAATCTGGGTGGCAGGTGGATATAGTGACACTCACACTCTTGCATGGAGCACTGATGGAAAGCAATGGACTGGAGTAGGAAAATCTATATTTAATTGGGTAAATAGGTTCAAGTGGAATGGAAGCATGTGGGTGGCTGTTGGAGAAGGTCCTAATCCTATCGCATGGAGTGCAAATGGCAAAGATTGGATTGGAGTAGGAAAGGATATACTAAGTCAAGCAAAAGATTTGGATTGGAATGGATCTATGTGGATTGTTGCTGGATGGATAAGCGGTTCACAAAAAAGAATTGCTAAAAGCACAGACGGAAAACAATGGTCGGGTCAAGATATTGATTTTATAAATGATGCTACACTTATAAAGTGGTTAAGTTCTTCATGGGCTTTGGGTGGTAGCGATACGACAAATAATTTTAAAACTAGTACAAATGGTGTTGATTGGACCACAGTAAGTGTGGGCTCACCAGTGGTATATATAAATTGGATTGGAAATAAATGGATGGCTACACAGAGAGATGGTTCAGTACAGACTTCAACAGATGGTTTAACATGGACTTACATAAGAAACATTCCACTTCTAAGTCGTTTTGACTGGAATGGATCTATAATTATTGCAACTGCTGTTGGTGACAATACATTGGCTTGGAGTAAGGATGGAGTTACATGGACAGGATTGGGAAAAACTTTCTTTACTACAAGTAGTGATAAAATAATATGGAGAAGTTCCTATATTCATTCCTTAATTACATCCTTAAAAACCGCCGTGACTTCCATTCAAACTACTTATGCAGCCACCAAACAATCTTTAACAAGTAAAAGTATAACCATTCCCACAGATTTGGATTTAGATGATACATCATTGACTAACTATATTGATGCAGATTCAGGCCTATTTTTAGTCAAACAATACACATTCAATGTAAATTTATTACCTAGATTTTCAGCATCATCTGTGATATTGTCTAACCAGGAGGATGTACTCAAAAATGGAACTTTTGCAGTGAGTGCATCCTCATCTTATTCAGGCACATATGGTAATAAATATCCATACCAAGCCGTAGATGGCTCCGATTTTAGTTCATGGTTATCTAATGCTTCTTCGGCATCGGTTGAAAGTCCAGATTGGATACAAATAAGTCTACCGACTGCTAAATATATTCGCGGATATAGTGTGAGAGGATATTCATATGGATCAGGAGTTCAGACAATAAGTGATTTCAAATTACAGGGGAGTCTTACTGGAACAGAATGGACGGATATTGAATCTGTTTCATCCAATTCCATTCTTGAATATACGAAAACATTTTCCAGAAAAGGTCCATATAGTTATTATAGACTTTTTATTACTGCTACTAATCCATCTACTTCAGCATCAACTGTTACTGAATGGAAATTGTTTGATGATTGTATTTATTCGCCAACAAAGCAAGATCAATTGATTGCAATATACAACTTATATAAAAATGCCAATGAAAAGTTAGAAGCTATATTGCAATCTGAGCAATTCAAGACAACTTATTCCTCTGCTAGACGGTTTCTTACTGATGCAGAACTTGAGCCATCAACCATTTCTCTTCGTCAATCCATTTATACAAATGCTGGAAATTATACAACTGCTGATATTCTTGCAGGTCGTCGTGATATTCTAAATAAAATTGTAAATAAGTATGGAAATGTCAAAAATACCTCTGTTGCCGCAGATCAAATTACAGAATCAACATCTGCCGCTACATTAGAGTCAATACAAACAAAGTATTTAACAGCTACATCAGGCGCATTATGGCCAGTATATTTGGAAGAGTTGCGTTTGTTTGTAAATAATTATATTTCAACAACTTATAAAAGTGCAAGAAATGCTGCAGCAGCTGCCAGAACAATAAGTTATGAACCAACTGTTTATTTATCCGATTCGGATATATCACGAGATATCAGTTATATTGATTCTTCAGGCATTTCACAATCTATAGATTTATCAGGTGGTGGCATTGTGAGATATATGATTGCAAGCACAGATGCTACCGGCATTTCTCACATGTCAGGATATGAATTATACGGATCTGGAGCAAATGCTAATTTATACACTGCACCATCTTCCTTCACTACAATTTCCTCAGCTTCATACAATATAATTAAGTCCTCGTTCACATCTAATGGTCTTACATTTATTGTTTCAACATCTAGTACATCTGCCTGGTTAAATAGTGATGGAATAACAAGTACATTTAATTCAACGGGATCAACGCCTGGTGGTGATGTTATTATTCAGTTTCCAAAATATGCAACAGTTTCGGGTATTTCATTTATCTCCACATGTCGGACAAACACTACTTGCACATTTACACTGTATGGAAAAAACAAAGAAAGCGACTCTTGGACTCAAATTGCATCCAATCCATCGGGTCAGAAATATATATTATTATCTGAACCATATCCAACATATGTTTATTATAGATTAGATATGCGGTATGTGACTAATATAAAAAACATTATG